>Ga0172379_10002272_pt1 | contig 34568 bp, 31 predicted proteins | sample GrowelOW334metaG_FD_119756 | JGI IMG/M metagenome (GOLD analysis project Ga0172379, IMG submission 119756) | Groundwater microbial communities from an aquifer near a municipal landfill in Southern Ontario, Canada - Groundwater well OW334 metaG | ecosystem: Environmental > Aquatic > Deep... | reverse complement strand
ATACTTCGAAAAGCAACGTCCGTGACATCTGCCATCGGCGCTAAACAAAAAAATGGCTTCGGTAATTTTTCCCAGAAATTTTTCATAATTAATTTTTATAAAAGGAGTTTGAATATGATCAGGCGAACGGTCTGGCTCCTCGTCCTCCCTCATCCGAGGACCTGAGAATGAGCATATTCAAACTCCTTTTATAACTTTTTACTGAAACTTATACAAAACCTTGTTCTTAAAACGAAAATCCATATATAGGAGCGTATTATACTTTGAATGTATCTCGTCGGCAAATTCTTTCTTTTTCATAGAGAGAGAAAGATTATCTTGTATTGTTTCTAAGTCAGCATCGTTCTTAAAAATAATTTTTGGAATAGTACTATTTGTATCGTGATTTAAATATAAATAATTGGTACCATCTTGATCCATCACTATATAAATCGGCTTTAATCCAATCGAAATAACAAAATCAATAAATCTACTAATCCCATGAAATTTATCAACGCCAATCATTTGCTTACCGAGTGGATCAACATTTTCTCCTTCTAACGTCATATAATATTTAAAATAAATATTGCCAGAAAAATATGGAGCCTTCTCAAAGATATATCCATCGTTATTTATAAAATAACAATTCTCTCCTACATCCTCTTTGTTTTCCGGAATACTGACTCCGCAATATAAAAATGATCCAACTCTCTCAACTATATCTATTTTAATGGTTTTTAATTTATCAAGACCAATGGACAGCTTCTCTATTCTTGGAAACTTTAGAAGTAAGTTCTTATAAATATCATCGTGTGGATAAATAAAAATATTATTCCTTGCAAAAAGACGGAGATATTTCCCAGAAATATTTTTGTAAGTCTCTTCTTCTATGTCTTTTTCGTTTATGATATGAGTCCCCCTTATTTCAACTTTATCTATTACTACATTTTTATTGCTAGAAAAGAAAGATGCGGCGTAAGTAATAATAATTAATAATATTAAAATCAAAACAGACAATCGCAATCGTCTGGCCCGACGATTGCGATTGATCTCTATGATTCGTGGAGATGTAGGTATATCCCTCATTTGTTATTTACCCGCCTAAATTAATAATAATTTTATTTATTTAACATCTATCCTAAAAAATTTGGGCGGGTTTATGAAATAATTTCTTTTCCTAAATATTTTTGCAAAACTTCTGGAATTTTGATAGTGCCATCTGCTTGTTGAAAATTCTCTACTAATGAAACGAGGATGCGTGGAGTCGCAACAGCTGTATTGTTTAGCGAGTGAGCATATCTAGTCTTTCCTTCTTCATCTCGATAACGAATATTCAAACGACGAGTTTGAAAATCGTGGAAATAAGAAGCGGAGTGAGTTTCTCTGTACTTACTTTCCTTAGGCACCCATGCTTCGATGTCATACTTTTTAACCTGTCCCAAACCTAAATCTCCGCCACAATTAACAACTGTATGATAAGGAATACCCAATGACTCAAGAAATTCTTCAGAGTTTCTTGTGATCTCTTCGTGTACTTTTACTGACACCTCGTGATTCGCTTCACACAATACTACTTGTTCCATTTTATAGAATTCTTGCACACGTATTAGACCTTTGACATCCTTACCATGACTTCCAGCCTCAAGTCTAAAACACGGAGAGAATCCTAAATATTTCAGTGGTAAGACTTTTTGGTCCAAAATTTCATTTGCATGCATTCCCATAATTGGCACCTCGGCTGTCCCCGCGAGATAATTTCCATCTTGAGTTTTATATAAATCTTCTTCACTTTGGGGAATCATAGCAGTACCAATGAAGTTTTCTTTATGGTCTATTACGGGTGGTATTATAGGTAAAAGTCCCTTGCTAGAAAAAAAATCTAAAGCATAACTCCAAATAGCCATCGAAAGTCTAGCTCCATCTCCTATTAAAAAATACCCTCTAAACCCATGAACTTTTACTCCTCGATCAAAGTCTACCATCTTGAGATTGGTCATGAGCTCAATGTGATCCTTTGCTTCAAAATCAAAATTTGGTTTTTCGCCCCATGCTTTGACTTCTTGATTGTCTGCATCGCTCTCACCTTCTGGGACAGATATATCTGGAACATTTGGAACAGTGAGCATTAAGAATTGCCAACTCGTCATAACAGCACGAAGTTCTTCTTCTTTTTCTTTGAGCTCGTCTTTCACTAAACGCATTTCTTCAATGAGCTGACCGCGGAGAGAGTCTTCTATTTTTTTACCCATAGAGACACTTACTTTATTTTGCTCTCCGCGCAAATATTCTACACGAGAAAGAAGTGCGAGCCTTTTCTCATCTGCTTCAACAAGTGCATCAATATCTACATCAACGTGCTTCTTTTTTGCACCCTCTTTGATAATATCTTTATTTTCTCTTATAAATTTGATGTCTAACATAGTAAACGTATTATACCCTGAAGCAAAATTTTTTCAAAATTTATACCGGGCAAGTAAAAAAATGATATAATACACAAATACAAATAAATATAGGTAGAAATTTACAAATAGCTCTTCTCAAAGGGTACGCGAATTTTTTGGTAAAAATTCGCTCAGATTTCGGCTCGTCAGCCTGCAAAGCCCCTTTGATAAGACTATTTTAAATTTCTACCTTGCAATAATTCCATGGAAGATATATACAAACTAAAACTAGAACAATTCCCAAAACCTCTACTCGAAATTCCCCAGCCACCAAAGACTCTATATATAAGGGGAAAACTTCCAAACCCAGATATGATATATTTGTCAGTTGTTGGATCTCGAAAACACACTTCGTATGGAAAAGAAATTTGTGAAAAATTAATTCGCGGACTTAAGGATTACCCTATTGTCATAGTCTCAGGTCTTGCAATGGGAATAGATAGTATCGCACACAAAACTGCAATTGAAACAGGACTAAACACAATATCATTTCCGGGTTCAGGTCTTGATAATAATGTCCTCTACCCACGAACAAATATAAAACTCGCACAAGATATTGTAAACCATGGAGGTTGCCTGATTTCAGAATTTGAACCAGACTTTGTGGCAACACTTTATTCTTTCCCTCAAAGAAACAGACTAATGGCGGGAATCTCAAAAGCAGTCCTTATAATAGAAGCTGAAGAAAAATCTGGAACTCTGATAACTGCACGTATGGCACTCGACTATAATCGTGACATACTTGCTGTGCCCGGCTCGGCCTTCTCTTCAAATTCAAATGGAACAAACAAACTCATAAAACAAGGAGCAACTCCTGTGACTACAAGCGAAGATATTTTGGAAGCACTTGGTTTTGAAATAGAAAAACCAATATTAAGTGATAAAGAAAAATATACAGACTGTTCAAAAGAAGAAATGAAAATCATTGAGCTACTTCGTGAACCGATGGAACGCAATGATTTGATTCGCGAAGTAAAAATGGATATAGCAAAAGCAAACGCACTACTTTCAATAATGGAAATAAAAGATTTAATAAAAGAAGAATTAGGAGAGATTAGAAAAAAATAAAAACCCTCAACCTTTTATTTTAAAGGGAGGGCTTTAATAACTAAAACATTTCTTTTTTTTATTGAAATGCTTCTTTAATCATGTCTATAATCTTTATTGTTAGGGGTCTATTTATAAAAAATAGATATATAGCAGCTCCTAACGCAACAGCCGATGCTATAAGCCAAAAATTATCAGAACCAATTTTTTTCATCTTTTTAAGTGTTAATTCAATTTAAAATTAACATAAAAAAGAACGTGGGTCAAATCCTATTTCATGTCTTATTCCACAGTCACAGATTTTGCTAAATTTCGAGGTTTATCTACATCACAACCTCGAAGCACAGCTATAAAATACGCGAGCATTTGAAGTGGGATAGATGCTACAAATGGCATCATTATTTCAGAAGTCTCGGGTATCTCTATAAAATAATCTGCAATTTTTTTTGCGTGAACATCTCCTTTTGTGACAATAGCTATGATGATTCCCTTCCTTGCTTTAACCTCCATCATATTACTAATAACCTTATCATAAGACTCCCCTTTATTTGCAATAAAAACAACAGGCATTTTCTCATCTATCAGAGCTATCGGTCCGTGCTTCATCTCCGAAGCTGGATATCCTTCTGCGTGTATATATGATATTTCTTTTAATTTAAGTGCTCCTTCAAGAGCCAATGGAAATCCATATTTGCGACCCAAATAAATAAAATTCTTTGAGTCTTTAAACTTTTTTGAAATCTTCTTTACTTCATCTTTTTCTTTTAAAACTTTATTTATTTTCTCCGGAATATTTTCAAGCTCTTTTATAAGTTCTTTTATTTTTGTTTTTGAAATTGTCTTTTTCAGAGAAGCTAATCTAAGACACATCATCATAAGAACTGTAAGCTGTGCAGTGAAAGCCTTGGTCGAAGCAACTCCGATCTCAGGGCCAGCATGAGTATAAACACCAGCATTAGTAGCCCGCGGAATAGAGGAACCAACAACATTACAAACTCCGAAAACTGTCGCTCCCATCTTTTTTGCCAAATGTAGAGCCGCCAGAGTATCTGCTGTTTCTCCAGACTGCGAAATAGCTATAACAAGATCATCTTTATAAACCACAGGACTTCTATATCTAAACTCAGATGCATATTCAACAGAGACCGGAATCTTGGCTAATTCTTCAAAAAAATATTTAGCTTCAAGTCCTGCATGCCAACTTGTACCACAAGCAATAATAATAATCCTTTTCGCATTTACAAATTTATCTTCAAAATTTTCTATTCCACCCAATTTTATTTCTCCAGTTTTTGAGTTTATTCTTCCCCTCATACTATCTGTTATAGATCGTGGCTGTTCATATATTTCCTTCAGCATAAAATGAGGGAATCCCTCTTTGCCCAATTCTTCTATTTTTATATTTAATTTTTGAATGTAAGGATTTTTTATTATGTCTTTTATTGTCTTTATTGTAAGTTCATCTTTTTTGATTATCGCGATTTCTTCATCATTTAAATAAATAACTTTATTTGTATATCCAACTAACGGCACAACATCAGAAGCAATAAAATATTCTCCATCTCCTACGCCTATAACAACAGGACTTCCTTTTCTGGCTACTATCAAATTATCTTTTTCATCTTCAGACATCACAACAATCGCGTAAGCTCCAACCACATTTGATAATGCCAATCGTACAGCTTTTTCTAGTGTGCTTTTAGTATTCTGCTTTATGTCCTCTATGAGATTGACCAACACTTCAGTATCAGTATCACTTTTAAAAACAAAACCCTTACCCTCTAAAACTTTTTTTATAGATTGATAATTCTCTATAATCCCATTGTGAACAATTGCTATTTTCCCAGACATTGAAAGATGAGGATGAGAATTTATGTCAGAAGGTTCTCCATGAGTTGCCCATCTTGTATGAGCTATGCCCATATGTCCTTGTATATTCTTGTTTTTTATAGCAGAAACGAGAAACGAGACCTTGCCTTTCTTTTTATATGTTTCGATTTTATTATCATCATTTAGAATTGATATCCCAGCGCTATCATAACCACGATACTCTAAAAGCTCTAATCCTTTGATTAATATTGGCGAAACTTTTTTATCCCCTATATATCCTACAATTCCACACATATCACCATCTTAGCACTAAAAATAAAAAAACAAAAAATAAGAATTTTAATTAATAATTTGCAAAAGAATATGTTTTCGTGTAATACTTAGCAGAATATGAAATTATTAATTGTTGAGTCACCATCAAAAGCAAAGACAATAGAAAAATATTTGGATGGCGCATATACTGTACGCGCATCTATTGGGCATGTACGAGATTTACCAAAATCCAACAAAGATGCAATAGATATTCCTGCCGGATTTATACCTCGATATGAGATATCAAAAGGAAAAGAAAAAGTTGTTTCTGAATTAAAATCACTCGGAGAAAAAGCTACAGAGATAATGCTCGCAACCGACCCGGACCGCGAAGGAGAAGCGATATCTTGGCATTTAAAAGAACTCCTAGATGAAGATAAAAAAATAAAAGCTCCAATAAAAAGAGTAACCTTTCATGAAATCACAAAGGAAGCAGTATTGGAAGCTCTTGAAAAACCAAGGGATTTAGATCAAGATTTAGTGAAGGCTCAAGAGGCTCGTCGAGTACTCGACCGACTTGTGGGCTATGATTTGTCTGGAATTATTTGGAAAAAGGTTCGTTATGGTCTTTCAGCTGGACGAGTTCAATCCCCTGCTCTTCGTATAATAATGGAACGCGAAAGAGAAATCCGCGCTTTTGTTCCTGAGCAATACTGGGCTCTCGAAGGAAACTTTGAAACAAATAAAAATGTGAAAATAACTTTATCTTGTGTGGAGGAACCACGAGATAAAAAAGTAGTAGACAAAATACTTGAACTCGGAAATAAAGAAAAATGGTTTGTAAAAGATTTGAAAACAAGCGAACAAAAACGCCAACCACGTGCTCCATTTACAACTTCAACAATCCAACAAACAGCAAGTACGAGACTTGGCTTTTCTCCTTCACGAACAATGCAAGTAGCACAGAAACTCTATGAAGCTGGACATATAACTTATATGCGTACAGATAGTACGAACTTAAGTATCGTAGCGCAGAATCAAATACTCGCACTTGTAGAGAAAAAATATGGGAAAGAATACGCAGAGAAACATATTTATAAAGCAAAATCAAAAAATGCTCAGGAAGCGCACGAAGCAATCCGCCCTACTCATATAGAACAAACTCAGGCAGGAATGAATGAGGAACAGAAAAATCTTTACAAATTAATCTGGGAAAGAGTTGTGTCTTCGCAAATGTCTGATGCGAAACTTCTTAAAACAAAAATCACAGCAAATATTTCCCCAAAGGAAAGTCCTTTGGGTTCCAAAGGAAAGTCCTTTGGGGAATTTGAATTTCCAGATTTTACTGCAAATGGATCACGAGTACTTTTCCCTGGGTGGCTCATTTGTGAGACTGGTGCTCGAGGTGAAGATGTAGAACTTCCACTCGTGGTAATCGGTGAAGAACTCAAACTCTTGGAATTAAATAGTACAGAAAAAGCAACCGAACCACCAAACAGATATACTGAAGCAGGACTCGTAAAAGAACTCGAAGCCAGAGATATCGGCCGACCTTCGACTTATGCATCTATCATGAAAACGATTGAAGATAGAGGCTATGTAAGGAAAGAAGGGAAAACTTTATTCCCTACTGATACTGGTGACGTCGTCTCATCATTTCTTGAAGATAACTTCGCCGATTATATAAGTGATACATTCACCGCAGAGATGGAAGACAAACTCGATGATATTTCAAACGGAAAAAGAGATTATGTAAAAACATTAAAAGATTTTTATACGCCATTTCAAAAAGAAGTAAAAGAAAAAGACAAACTCGCCAAGGCTACAAATATGGGGGAAGCTCCAAGTGATATACTCTGTCCTAAATGCGAAAGTAACATGATAATCAAACTCGCAAAAGCAGGTAAATTTTATTCTTGTAGTAAATACCCAGACTGCGACGGAGCAAGAACGATGGAAGGCATAGAGCTCGAAGGACCAAAAGAAACAGGCGAAATGTGTCCAACTTGCGGAGAAAAGAAAGGCAAAAGTGGCGGAGGAAAACTCGTCATCAGAGAAAGAAGAGACGGCACTGGGACTTTCATATCTTGTTCAAGATACCCTAAATGTAAATTTATAAAACAAGACGAAGAAGAAATAAAAAGAAAGATGACTGATATCACCTGCCCAGTCTGCAAAAAAGGAAAGATGATGGAAAGAAAAGGAAGATTTGGAATATTTTATTCTTGTAGCGACTACCCTGACTGCAAAAATGCAATCAAAGCAAAACCAACAGGAAATATTTGTGAATTCTGTGGTTCTCTAATGATGGAAGGTACAAAAACCATCCCAGAGCGATGTAGTAACAAAATGTGTAAGAATCACAATCCGCATAAACTTGGAGATAATATAAAAAATAACAAAAAGAAATAAAAAATCAAAAACTAGCCTTAAGGCTAGTTTTTGATTTTTTTGATATAATAGAAAGATGGAACCAAAAGTAGAAGAAATATTTGCTTTAATGCAAGACTTAACAGAAGAAGATATAAACCTCATAAAAAAGGCCTATGATTTCGCGCAAAAAGCTCATGAAGGTCAACTCCGTAAAAGTGGCGAACCTTACTTCAATCATGTATATGAAACTGCAAAGAATCTAGCAATTCTCGGAATGAAAGCAAAGACAGTAGTCGCTGGACTACTTCATGACGTAATAGAAGATACAAAAATAACTGAAGACGAACTTAAAAAAGAATTTGATGAAGAAATCATGTCTCTAGTAAAAGGAGTCACCAAACTTGGCACAGTCAGATACAAAGGTGTTGAACGTAAGGTAGAAAATCTACGAAAATTTTTCATCTCTATGGCGGAAGATTTACGAGTTCTCACTATTAAACTAGCCGATCGATTACACAATATTGAAACATTAGAGCACGTGCGTCCAGACAAACAAAAACGTATCGCCCTTGAAACACTAGAAATATACGCTCCACTCGCAGATAGATTGTCGATGGGTATTTTAAAGGGCCGACTTGAAGATGCTGCATTCAAATATGCTTATCCAAAAGAATACGAAGAAGTAAAAAAATTACTTTTGGAAAAGAAAGATGCAAAAGAAAAATACATGATGGAAGTAAAAGATAAACTCATAGAAAAAATAAAAGAAGCAAAAATAAAAAATACAAAACTGGATTATAGACAAAAACATTTATATTCACTCTGGAAAAAGCTTCAAAAATATAATATGGATATTGGTAAAATATACGACATCATGGCACTCCGAGTTATAGTGAACTCTGTTGCGGACTGTTATCATGTACTTGGAATAATCCACGGAGAATGGACTCCACTACCAAATCGTATCAAAGACTATATCGCTATGCCAAAAAAGAACGGGTATCGAAGTCTACACACTACGGTCTTTACTGGAACGGGTGGAATTGTAGAAATCCAAATAAGAACTCATGAAATGCATGAAAATGCTGAAAATGGTGTCGCTGCTCACTTTATATACAAAACAAACACTCCAAACAAAAAACCCGACCCCAAAGAATTGGACTGGGTTAACCAACTCCATGAACTAAATCAAGAAAATGAAAAACCTGAAAAGTTTTTAGAAAAAATTAAATTTAACTTTTTCCAAGATAGAATTTTCGTATTTACACCAAAGGGAGATATTATAGACTTACCAGAAGATTCTTCTGTCATAGATTTTGCTTATGCGATCCATACGGATGTTGGTAACCATGCACAAGGGGCTACAGTAAATGACAAAAACTGCGCCCTTCATACAAAACTAAAAACAAACGATATTGTAGAAATTCACGTAAACAAAAATACAAACCCATCATCTAAATGGCTCGATCACACAAAAACCAATCTCGCTCGTAGAGAAATAAATGCATACTTAAAAGAGCATAGTTTACTATCTAAATTTCTTTCTTTTGGAAAAAACTAAATGGAGAAATTTTTAATGTTATAGAGATCAATATCTTCTTCGGCTTTTGCTATTTCTTGTTTGGTCCGATCATCAATCAGATGATCTTCTTCAAAACTATCCCCGTTAGTAGTATCAGACATATCATTTTCCACTACAGTAATTTGGGGCATTACGCCACCTTGACTTGCGGCAAAATCATTTAGCATTTGATTTGGATCTCTAACTTCCGAAGATTTAATTATTCCAAGAATTGTATGTAAATCATCTTTAGTAAAAAAATCAATCGTGATATATCCACCATTTTCCTTCCTTTCAATATGCACACGAGTGCCAAGTGACTCTTGAAGTTTCTCTTCCATTTCTGAAATCTCTGGATCAGGAAGATACTCCTTCTTACGAATTTTATCAAAAGCAATTTTGCGAGCAGCCTTCTCAGCATCACGCACTGTCATTTTTTTGAAAACTATTTCCTTAAACAAAACCATTTGCTCTTCTGGTCTATCTGAAAGCATGAGAATAGGACGAGTATGACCTTCACTTATTTTCTTTGCAGAAAGTGCATCGAGCATCTCTTGAGGTAATGCAAGGAGTCGAAGAGTGTTTGATACGTATTCGCGACTCTTGCCCATTTTAGCTCCTATCTGTGTGTGGTTAAATTTAAATTCTTCAACAAGTCGCATAAAAGCGCGAGCTCTCTCTACTGCGTTTAAATCTTCACGTTGCAAGTTTTCAATAATCGCAAGCTCGAGCTTGGCCATGCTGTCGTCACCAGTACGAATAATAACTGGGACTTGATCAATACCAGCAAGCTTCGAAGCCCTGAGACGACGCTCACCTGCAATGAGTTCATACTCTACAGCAATACCTCCCTCTTCTTTTTGAATTTCTTCTCGAGATACAACAAGTGGCTGAAGAACTCCATATTGACGAATAGAGTCTGCTAAATCACGAAGACGATCTTCGTCGAACTCACGACGTGGCTGAAAAGGATTGGGTTTTATTTTTTCTATATCTACCCAGAATATTGAATTGCTATAAAGTTGAGACATATATTATATTTTAGCATAATTTTATATTCTTGAAAAATATAACAAAACCGTGTATACTCTTCTTGTGCTTATATGCGTCGGTACTCAAGTGGTCAACGAGGGCAGACTGTAAATCTGCTGACTTCGGTCTTCGGAAGTTCGAATCTTCCCCGGCGCACAAATACAAAATATCTGGAAGTCGGACTTCCAGATATTTTGTATTTGTGCGCCGGAGCACGACAACTGCTTGTCGTGCGTGGAAGATTCGAACGACGGAGCTTCTTTTTGTCAGTAGACAAAAAGAGCGAGTCGGTGATCAGACCAGAATTTTGCGTCGGCAAAATTCTGAGTCGAGGTCGAAAAGCGTACTCGCGGTCTTCCCCTCTTGACAACCATCTGTATAGTAGTAGAATAAAAAGAAAATTTAATTAATAATTTGTACATTATGGCAAATGGAACATCAAGTCACCCAAACGGTGCTGTTAAAGGCACAATAACAATTGTAGGAGTTCTTTTAACTGAGAAAGATTTATGGGTACCAGGAGAATCAAGATTGGTATCAACAGAGGAGTATAACCACATAGCCGCAGATGCAATTGAAAATGCTAAAGCTATAGCAAAAAAAATCAACAACAGTAACACATTTTAAAGAATTTCTATTATTTTTATTTGTTATTAAAAACGGGAGCCATTGCATTTACGCAATGGCTTTTTATTTTGTACCACCCATTTAATACTATTTCCCCTTCATCAAATCAACCAAACTTTCAGCTGCTTTTTTAAGTCTGTTAAACTCACTATCACGCAAAAATGGAATATTATGACTGGTATTAATTCCAAAAGTTCTTCTATTTTCATTACCTTTATTTTTCACAATATTTTCTCCAAGTGGCTTATCTTCTTCATTTTTAAATTTACTTTTTTGTTCTTTAACTTTTTTACTAAACTTATGAGAATACATAAGTGGATCACTCGTTCCTATTAATTCTGTGACTTTTATATTTTCTGGTATTGGTATACCAGAGGTAAGATTTTTTAAAATTAAAGAGAGAGCTTTTTTCTTTAAATCAGACTGCTCGGGAGACATATCAGCCTTTATACCCTTTTCTGTAAGAATTGAATTTTTGCTATCTATGAATGCTTTGTCCCCCATCATTACTTTTCTCATATAAGAATCTGTAATCAAAGAATTTGCAACCTGTATAGCAAAGCCTATTGGAATTTGCCACTTTTTTATTTTCTCAGATATTGCACTTTGACCAGGAGGTATATTGATTTGCACCTGTAAAAATGGCTTGTTTGCTACTTCATGCGACTGAGTTACAACTCCATCCGCAATTAACTTCTTAGCTGTTTCTATGGCAAAACCTGCCCCCATAGAAATTCCATTAAAATATATATTTGTTGCTTTTAGACTCTCTGAATCTTTAGACAACATAGATGAAATAGATTCAGCATATAATAATCCTAACTGTTCAGCAGCATTATTATCTTTTAAGTTTTCTACAAATTTTTCTGAAACATTACCGAGCTCATTAGTCGGAGAACCAAAAGTATATATTTCTTTATTCTTTGGTTCTTTACCATCCTTTAGACTTTCAAGAGCTCTCGGTATTTCTTCAATCATTCGATGAATAACTTCCTCTTGCGAGACATATTCATTACCGCCTTTTGTATTTACAAGTCCACCAACAAACATAAAATCCTTCTCACTTTTATTTGATTCTAATTTATCTTTTTTAAATTCAAGATTTTTGCCTTTATTGAATTTTGAATATAACTGTTTTGCTAAGTCTGCAGTATTTGTAACACTATAGACAAAAGAAGCTCCAATCTTTTCTGATTTATACAGATATGTATTTTCTACTCTTTGTTCAATATATGAGTATATAATTTCTTTCAAAGCTTCAATTTCTTCTTTGTTTTTCTCTTTTCCAAAATGCTTTTCATAAGCACCAATAATCGCATCTATGTGCGGAACAGAAATTCTCTCTCGTAATGGTTTCTTTATTTCGATATGATTAAATCCTTCCATTTTCATGATTTGATTATATTATTATTTTGTATTCTGTATCCTGTCTTTCGAAACCCTCACATTTGACACTATTTTCTTCCCGCCTGCATCACGTTGTGGGGCATTGCGGGCAGGTTTTTTCATTTCTATCGCAAGCTCCTCGCCATTCATCGATACATAAACAGTATCACCTTTTTTAACTTTGCTAGAAATAATAAACATTGCCACTGGATTGAGAATTTTGTCTTGAATAAGTCTGCCGAGTGGGCGCGCACCATAGTGAGGATTGTATCCTTCTTTTGATAGGTATGACAAAGCATCATCGGAAATATCAAGATGAATACCTTTTCCTAGTAACCGCTCACGGACAACTTTAACTTTAATATCCACAATATTGCGAATAACTTCCTTTGATAAAATATCAAAGACAATAACATCATCAAGACGATTCAAAAATTCTGGCCTGAAGTGATCCTTGAGTGCATCCAAAACTTTTTCTTTAGTTTTAGAATATTCATCAACTTTAGAATTATTGGAAAACCCAAGAGTCTCCATCTTTTCAATAAAATTGGAACCGAGGTTTGAAGTTAGAATGATTATGGTATTTTTGAAATTCACAACTCGCCCCTTAGAATCAGTAAGGCGTCCATCGTCAAGCACTTGAAGTAAAATATTCAAAACTTCAGGATGAGCTTTTTCTATCTCATCGAACAACACAACAGAGTAAGGCCTATGACGGACAGCTTCTGTGAGACTACCAGACTCATCATATCCCACATATCCAGGAGGTGAACCAACAAGCTTTGAAATACTATGACGCTCTGTGTATTCACTCATATCTACTCGAACAAGAGCTTTGTCGTCATTGAATAAAAATTGAGCAAGGGCTTTTGTAAGCTCTGTCTTTCCTACCCCTGTTGGACCAAGAAAAATAAAAGAGCCAATTGGTTTATTTGGATCTGAAATCCCCGCACGACTACGACGGACAACATCGGCAATTTTCTTGATTGCAATATCTTGCCCGACAACTCGCATGCGTAATTCATCTTCCATTTGAGATAACTTTTTCAATTCTTCCTCAAGCATCTTGTGAAGTGGAACTCCAGTCCAACGAGAAACAACAGAGGCTATATCTTCCGCTGTTATTTCTTCTTTAAGAATACGTCTCGATTTTTGAAGTTTTTTTAAGCGAGAAACTTTTGTTTCTAATTTATTTTGTAAATCTGGAATTGTTCCGTAACGAATCTCGGCAGCCTTGGTAAGGTCAGCACGCATTTCGGCATTCTCTGCTTCAAGCCTAAGTGACTCTAACTCTTTTTTTAAGCCACGAATTTCTAAAACGGTTTCTTTTTCATTTTTCCATTTAAGTTCAAGCTCGTGTGTTTTTTCTTTAAGATTTGCAATTTCTTTTTCAATATCTTTCATCCTCATACGTGCTTCTTTATTGCCATCTTTTTTATCTCGCTTAATTTCTGTCATTAATGCTTCACGCTCAACTTCAAAACGCATAATCTTACGATCAGCATCTTCTAAAATCTGTGGTTTATTTTCTAAAGCAAGGCGCAGAGATGAAGCAGCTTCATCAATAAGATCAACTGCTTTATCTGGTAAGTATCTATTTGTTATGTATCTGGAACTCAAATTTACAGCAGAAATAATTGCATCATCGGTAATTTGAACTCCATGGAAAAGTTCATATTTTTCTTTTAGACCACGAAGGATTGCAACAGCATCATCAATACTTGGCTCATCTATATAGACAGGCTGAAAGCGACGAGCAAGCGCGGGATCTTTCTCAATATGCTTTTGATATTCCTTTAAAGTAGTAGCTCCAATAGCACGAAGCTCCCCACGAGCAAGTGCGGGCTTGAGCATATTTGAAGCATCGAGAGATCCCTCTGAACTTCCTGCTCCGACGATAGTGTGAATCTCGTCAATGAAAAGAATTATTTTATTATCTGATTTTTCTATTTCTTTAATAATTCCGCGCAACCTCTCTTCAAATTCTCCACGGTATTTTGTCCCTGACAAAAGTAACCCGAGATCAAGAGAAACAACTTCTTTATCTTTTAGACTATCTGGCACATCATTCTTTGCAATACGAATCGCCAGCGCTTCCGCTACAGCAGTCTTACCAGTACCTGCTTCTCCGATTAATATAGGATTATTTTTAGTGCGACGAGACAGTATCTGCATCATTCGCATTATTTCTCTCTCGCGTCCAATGACTGGGTCGAGCTTGTCTTCACGAGCGAGTGTCGTAAGATTCCTAGTGAACTTAACTAGAAGCTTTGGTTTTTTTGAAGAAGCTCCTCCTGCTACATTTTCATTGCGGACAAGTTTGAGAACACTAATAACATTTTCTTTTACTATTTTAAAACGACCGAGTAATTCACGAGCCTCACCGGGAACTTCCAAAAGAGAAACAAATAAATGTTCAGTAGAAACAAATTCATCTTTTAAAGCAACCGCAACCTTACTAGAATTTTCTATAATCTGGGCTAAATCCGGAGTAAGATAAATCTGATAAGAAGGAGAAATGGTATTACGACTTTCAGGAGATTCTATCATCTCAATCAAATTGTCTGTTAGAAGCATAGTGTCTACTTCCATTTTATCTAAAATAGAAATAACCAAAGAATCTTCTTGTACCAACAGGGCTGTTAAAAGATGCAAGGTGTTAACGTGGTTTTGTCCACGTTCAATAGCCAGCTCATGAGCCTTACGAATTACCTCTTTTGCTTTAGTTGTAAAATTATTGAATGGGGGCATAAAGTAATTAAAAATTAGGAATTAATAATTGGGAATTAAAAACCATGGATTAAAACAAATACAATACTTAATTATATATTATTATTGAGTTTTAGTTGCCTCATCTGGAGACCCTGTAGTATCCAATGGTTTATCTGTTATAGCTGAAATTTTTAAAATTGTAAATCCATTACCAAACTTCTTCAAAATAGATACATTAAAATCTCTTTTGTCTAAAACAACCTTATACGAATCTTGATCATTTAATAAACTTGAATCAACAAGCACCAACCCAACATCAGAAATAATAACACCTTGACCAATGGGCAATGGCGCATTAACACTACCATCACTATTTGTTATTGTAGGAGCAGTTGTTCCTGTCTCTGTGCTTGTATTATTATTTAAATAAATAGACACAAGGGCATCACCACTTCCCAAAAATGGATTTGTTTCTTGTTTAACATTATTGTCTGCCTCGTCTACCACTGGCACAGGAACCTGAACTGTTGTAACCTTCTCTATCGTTCTCTGAATAACATTATTGATCGTCTGAGGTACACTTTTAGGCATTTGATTCATGAGAGAAACAGTCACAATACCCGTCGCAATAGAGACCACAAAAGTGATCAATAGCGTCAGCAAAACAAGTTGTTTTTTATCTAATTCTCTAATATCCATATATAATAAATCAATAACTGCTAATATTTAAATTATACACTAAACGTCGGGAATAATAAACTTCTTCTTGAAATATAAAAAGCCCACACAAAAATGTGCGGGCTCCAAATTTAAACAGTATTGGCTCTACCCAACAAACTGCTCATTGTAGCCGGGAGTAAAATTCTTTTTAAAAGTTGTAATTTTCTCCTTGAAAGGATTTACATCTACTCTTTCAACAGAAGGAGGAACCTCATTACAAACTTTTTTATGTTCACTAGTCCTACTCCCGGCAGGAACACCATCTGGTATTCCATTCAAATTTTCCATAAAAAATATTTTAAAGAACTAGTCTAAATTAACCAGTTCGTAAGTATTAAAGCACAAAATTAGAAATAAATCAAATATTTAAACTTTTTTATTTGTAACACTTAGTAACGGCCGTTGCTAAGTGTTACACTTTAAATTTTTTGTATTTTTCAAAAATATTTTTAAGGGCCACAAACAATGAATCCATATCTTCCTTCTTTGTATCTCGCCCTAAAGATATTCGGAGTGAGCCTTCAACTTCCCCATCTTTTTTTGTGCAAATTTTTCTGATTGAACTTATCACATACGATTCATTTTGGTCATCACTCTTGCAAGCGCTCTTCTCTGAGACAAAGATACCACGAGCTGACAACTCCACAACCAAAAGCTCACTAGAAATCCCAGAAATAGAAATGTTGATATTGTTTGGAAGTCGGACTTCCAAACTTCCATTTAAGACTATTTTATAACCAGAAGTTTTTGATAACGACAATAACTTTTCAATTCCATAATCGCGGATTTTTGTAAGTCTTTCTGATTCTTTTTGTTTTATTTTACTTGCGATACTCAATGCTTCTGCTACTCCAGCAATCAAACTCACACTTTCTGTACCTGAATGCAAGCCCGATTCTTGCCCTCCACCTTTGTACAAAGGAGACAAAGTTATATTTCTTTTTTTATATAAAATTCCTATTCCTTTTGGTCCGTATATTTTCGAACTATTGAAAGACATAAGATCCACGCCGAGCTTTTCAATATTTTCTGTAAATAAATAATTCATCGCTTGACAAGCGTCGGTATGGAAAAGAGGAAAATTTGAAGAGTCCGGAAAATCAGAAAGGTTTTTGAGCGGTCTGGCTCCTCGTCCTCCCTCATCCGAGGACCCGAAAAAACCTTTCTGATTTTCCGGCTTTATCTTTTTAAAATGTCTGATTATTTTTGCAATTTCTTCTATTGGTTGTATTGTGCCGATCTCATTGTTGGCATACATGACAGAAACAAGAATTGTATTTTTTTTTAGAGAATCTTTCAGCTCTTCCAAATTTACAATTCCAAATCTATCCACAGAAATATAACTCACTTCTGCTTCACCTCTTTCTTCTAGCATCCTGCAGTTTTCTAAAACTGCTGGGTGCTCTATCTTTGTAGTTATGATATGCGGAATCTTGTATTCTGCACTTTCATTCTTCATTCTTAATTCATAATTCTTAATTGTTCCAAGTATTGCAAGCGCATCGCTCTCTGTGCCAGAACCAGTAAAAATAATCTCATCACTGTGAGCATTTATAAGTTTCGCAATTTTACTTCTTGACTCATCTATAACTTTTCTGACTTCTACTCCTTTCTCATGTATCGAAGTTGGATTGGCAAAAAACTTCTGCTCATAAAAAGCTACTTTTTTAACTACAGCTTTGTCGAGAGGTGTGGCACTGGCGTAGTCGAGGTATATATTCTTTTTTCTGAAAATATTCACAATATTACTATATCACAACACACATTCCTTGACAATCGAGGTATTGTATGATAATTTCAAAGAAAATTCACACTTTATATAAAAAGAATATGGGGAAAACAAAAGAGTATGAATACCCTCAAAAAGATGGGACCGTAATTCGTGTTAAAAAACTTGGAAAATTAAACTGGGGTTATTGGTTTTTACGCAATGGCTCCGAGAAAGCAGCCAGTCATTTTTTGAATAAAAAAATAGCAATTTTTGCGGCAGAGGCAGCTTTTAGGTCAACTTTAGTTTTTAATCCTATTAAGTAAGAAAAAAGGCTGACAATCAGCCTTTTTATTTTACCAATGCGAATATCAACATTGTAAAAAAAGCCTTATTAGTATATACTCTTTTAATATATGGATACTATCATATTATTTTATATAATCTCTGGAATTGTTCTTATTATTTTGCTTTGGATTTTGATGATTGAAATCCGACTCAAAAAAATGTTTGCTGGAACAAAAGCCAGAAATTTAGAAGAAATGATAGTTATCGTTGGCAAAAAAATAAATGAAATAGAAGAGAAAGAAAAAGAGATAGACAAACATCTCTTAAAAGTAGATGACAGACTAAATAAATCTGTCAGAAATATTGAAACTATCAGGTTTAATCCATTCATAGATGCTGGAAGCAATCAGAGCTTTGCTATCGCACTTATGAACGATGAGGGCAATGGAGTAGTCATGTCTAGTCTGTATGCTCGTGATCGTATGAGTATATTTGCAAAGCCGATAGTAAAAGGTAAATCAGAGTTTGAATTATCTAGTGAAGAAAAGGAGGTGCTAGATAAAGCAATCAAGTAAACAGGTGCATCGATTAAAAGCATGTAATGTTGAAAATTTCTGAGTAGGTGTGGGCGCGCCGGAGCAAACGGCTGTTTGCGTAGAGGGATAAGCGAAGAAATTTTTAATATTACATGCTTTTAAGATAATTTACTCCGCTTTTTAAATTTTATGCCAGAAAAAAATATAACAACTGAAGAAGTTCGCCCACCTGTCGTCGTTGTGATGGGGCATGTTGACCATGGTAAGTCTACACTTCTCGACTACATCCGAAAATCCAACATTGTCAGCGGTGAAGCAGGAGGAATCACACAACACATCAGCGCTTATGAAGTCAGCACTAAAGATGAAAGCGGTAAAAATAGACTGATCACATTCCTAGATACACCCGGGCATGAAGCATTTTCAAAGATGCGTACTCGCGGAGCACAAGCAGCTGACATCGCCATACTCGTCGTCTCTGCTGAAGACAGCGTCAAGGCGCAAACTCTCGAAGCATATAATACAATAATAGAAAGTAAGGTGCCTTATATCGTCGCTATCAATAAAATAGACCGACCAAACGCAAATATAGAAAAAACAAAAATGGACTTGGTAGAAAAAGGCATATACCTCGAAGGACTTGGTGGAGATATTCCATTTGTCCTAATATCTGCAAAAGAAGGAACAGGAATAGATGAACTTTTGAATATGATTATTTTGGTTTCTGACTTGCAAGAATTCAAAGGCAATCCATCACTAAATGCATCTGGAGTAATTATAGAAGCAAAGCGTGATCCACAGCGTGGAATATCTGCTACAGGAATTATCAAAAATGGAACCCTAAAAGCTGGGATGTTTGTCACAACAGGGACTTCACTCGTAACTACTCGTATTTTAGAAAACTTTCTCGGTAAGCCAGTAAAAGAAGCTACATTCTCATCCCCTATTCACTTTGTCGGATTTGAATCCATGCCAGAAGTTGGTAGTAGTTTCGAGTCATTTAATACAAAGAAAGAAGCTGAAAAGTATATAGAAGAAATTAAAAATGAAAATTTAAATAATAAAACTTCCGAAAAAAGGACTGAGTCTGTCGGGAAAATTATTCCGATAATAATTAAAACAGATGTAATGGGGACAATTGAAGCCATTGAAAAAGAAATGGCTAAATTACATACGAACGAAATCTCATTTAAAATAATCAGTAAAGGAGTTGGAGCTATCAATGAATCCGACCTCAAAATGGCAAACACAAACAAAGAAGGCATAGTAGTTGGATTTAATACAAAAATGGATAATGGAGCAAGAGACTTGAATGAATCACTAAAAGTGAAAGTAGAAACATTTGACATCATCTACAAGCTTATTGACTGGTTAAAAGAACTAGTAGAGGACCGCCGTCCACGCCAAGAAACAGTGGAAGTTATCGGTGCATTGAAAGTTATAAAAACATTTGGATCTACGAAGGGCAAGCATATCGTCGGAGGAAAAGTTACAACGGGTAAAATAACTCTCGGTAGTAATATCCGTATAATCCGCAGAGACTTTGAGATAGGAACAGGAAAAATCGTAGAACTGCAAATCAATAAGCTAAAAACGAAAGAAGTTCTTGAGGGTTCTGACTGTGGACTTCAAGTAGAAACCAAAATAGATATCGCAGGAGGTGATGTATTGGAAGCGTTTGAGATTAAGATAGTATAGGTAAATTAAAAGCTACACAAATTATATTAATTAACAATAAACTGGCTACATCAAAATATTCTTTTCTTCGGGTCCTCGGATGAGGGAGGACGAGGAGCCAGACCAGCTCAGAAAAGAACATTTTAATTCCGCCATAATTTTATATATGTCAGAATTTAGAAACGAAAAAATAACAAATAATATAAAAGAACTCGCAGCACTTTATATAGAAAAAGAAGCGGGACCTACTTCTCTTATCACAGTAACTAGAGTTGTTATGACTCCTGATGGTAAAAAAGCCAAAATCATGGTAAGTGTATTACCAGTAGAAAAGGAGAAAGCTGCGTATGGATTTATAAAAAGAAATCTCGGAGAACTTCGCAAAAATATTACAAAAAATCTAAGAGTAAACCCTATTCCCTTTTTGGATGTAGAAATAGACGAGGGAGAAAAAAATCGCCAAAAAATTGACGATTTGCTTATAAGAGGGTAGGATATTTATACGGCCTGGTAGCCAAGTGGTAAGGCAGAGATCTGCAAAATCTCTATGCGGCGGTTCAATTCCGCCCCAGGCCTCCTTAAAGCAAATTTATTAAAATTTGCTCAGACGAACAATTCAGTTAAAATTGTTTCAGTCAGCGTGGAGCAGACAAATAGCAATTTATGTAAATTTTTGCTAGTATGATTTTATGCCGAGGTGGCGAAATTGGTAGACGCACTGCTCTTAGGAAGCAGCGAGAGTAATCTCATGGAAGTTCAAGTCTTCTCCTCGGCACAAAAAAAAGCACTCTTTTGAGAGTGTTTTTATTATGTTAAAATACAATTATGTCCCACGAAAAAACTGCGGTCAAAACTATATATTTCAGTATTTTAAGTAGTATTGGTCTTGCTTTGGGTAAATGGATAGCGGGATTTTTCGGACATTCTTATGCTCTTATTGCTGATGCAATAGAATCAACCTCTGATGTGTTTTCTTCTATTTTAGTTTTGATAGGATTAAAATATGCGAACAAACCAGCTGATAAAAACCACCCGTATGGACACGGAAGAATTGAACCACTTGTAACATTTGCAGTTGTTGGATTTCTTGTGATCTCTGCGATTATAATTGCAAGACAAAGTATTATAAATATACAAACACCACATCAACTTCCAAAAGCTTGGACATTAATAATTCTTTTTGTAATCATTGCATGGAAAGAAATTTCTTACCGTATTGTTATTAAAAAAAGTAAAGAAACAAAAAGTACATCACTTAAAGCTGATGCTTGGCACCATAGAAGTGATGCAATAACTTCCCTTGCAGCGTTTATTGGAATTATCATTGCTCTTATTTTAAACTATGAACAAGCAGACGACTGGGCAGCACTTTTTGCCTCAGCGTTTATTCTTTATAATAGTTATCTCATTTTTAGACCGGCATTTGGAGAAATAATGGATGAACATAATCACGATGAAATAATAAATAAAATACGAGAAATTTCAAAGAAAGTTGATGGTGTGATAGGAACAGAAAAATGTTTTATACGAAAAACTGGCATGAGTTATCACATAGATTTACATATAACAGTAGATGGAGATATCCCCGTCAGAGATGGACATCTTATCTCCCATAAATTAAAAGATACTCTGCAAGCCGAAATCCAAGAAATCTCAAATATTCTAATACATATTGAACCAAATAATTAAGTTTTAGTTGCAATATTCATCAAAATATAGTACTATGAACAGCATGACAATTATCGTTAAGATATTACCTTATTTACAGATAATACTATCTATTATTTTAATAACTGCAATCTTACTTCAGCAATCTAGTGCCGGAGTGGGCGGAGCACTTGGTGGTGGAGATGGAGGTGGACTTTATAATACACGTCGCGGTTTTGAAAAATTTCTTTTTATTTTAACTATAGTCATTAGTATAATGTTTGTCGTATCATCATTTATAGCAATATTTGTTAAATAATTAACAATTGCTATTTTTGACTAAACAGTTTTCTATGAGTGTTTTATGCATAAATTTATTCTATTTATTAAAGAATTTCGTATTTACAAAAAAAGAGAACTCCTAGACGCAGTTATCTCATTTTCCCAAAAACAATTCCTAGCTTTTTGGGCTATATTGATTGTGGCTATTATTTCTCTAGTTGTTATTTTAGGAGAAATCAATTCCATGTTTTTGGTTGATGTCCCCATCAGTGGAGGAACAGTGACCGAAGGAATCATTGGTGTACCAACATTAGTCAATCCAGTTATTGCACTTTCTGATGCAGATAAAGATCTAACATCATTAGTTTATTCTGGATTAATGAGAAAAACTTCAGAAGGAAAATTCATTCCAGACTTAGCAGAATCATATTCTATATCTCCAGATGGATTAAATTACACCTTCACTATTAAAAAAGGTTTAAAATTTCATAATGACAAAAAAGTTACTGCTGATGATATTATTTTTACTATAGAAAAAATAAAAGACCCTATTATAAAAAGTCCTCGCAAGATGGGATGGGATGGGATTAATGTGGCAAAAATAGATGAATATACTGTTGTCTTTACTCTCACTCAGCCTTATATATCCTTTATGGAAAATATGACAATAGGAATACTACCTTCTAGTTTGTGGAGCAATATTGATGTAAATAAATTCAATCTATCTCTCCTTAATACCAAAGCAATAGGATCAGGTCCGTACAAAATCAAATCCGTTTTAAAAAATAATGATGGAATTCCAGAAGAATACAAACTTGAACGTTTCAATGATTTTGCTCTTGGCAAACCGTTGATTAAAAACTTTAATATTATTTCTTATGATAATGAAAAAGATCTTGTAAAAGATTTACTTAACTATTCTATTGATCAAGCAGGCGGAATAAGTCCAGAATATGTGGAAAACATAAAAAAAGAAAATTATAAAATAAATACAGCAACATTGCCTAGAATTTTTGGAATCTTTTTTAATAGTAATAACAATAAAATCTTTAACGATCAAGCAGTTATCGAGGCTCTGAATAAAGCAATAGACAAACAAGATATTGTCACTCAAGTATTGGGAGGTTACGGTACTACAATAAATAATCCAATCCCAGAAAAAATCATAGATACAACATTAAAAGAAATATATAGCAACAAAAACATAGAAGAAGCCAACCTTATCCTTGAAAAAGCTGGGTGGGTAATGGCAAGTGATGGTATCCGCACAAAAGGAGGAACGACAGAAAAAACTATAACAAAAAAAGTAGGAGGCAAAACTGTCACTCAAAAAATAACAGTTAAGAGCACAAGCCCAGCTACCAGACTTTCTTTTTCTTTAACTACAGGAGACACCGCAGAACTTAAACAAACAATATTACTAATTAAAGATCAATTGAAAAAAATAGGAGTTGAGGTAAATATCCAAAAAGTTTATGAGACTGGACAATTAAACCAACTTATTAGATCTCGTAGTTATGAAGCTTTACTATTTGGACAACTTATAAATTATGAATCTGATCTATTCTCATACTGGCATTCTTCTCAAAAAACAGACCCGGGAAGAAATATTGCAATGTATGGGAACAAGACAGTAGACAACCTTCTAGAATTAATCCAAAAAACACCAAAATATGAAGACAGAATAAATAAATATAAAGACCTTGCACAAGAATTTAATTCAAATAAACCTGCTGTGTTAATATACTCTCCAATATATCTATACATAACATCTTCCCACCTTAACAACACTTCTCTAATTAATATGACTGTTCCAGCAGATAGATTTTTATCAATATACAACTGGGCTACAGATACAGATAAAGTATGGAAAATTTTTTCCAAATAAATAATATATGAATGAAATACCAAAAAAAATACAAACACCTAAATTAAAAAATACTCAAAAATTTGATTATCGTAAACAAAGAAATATTCGTGTTTTACACAAAACACAGCAACCCACAGTAAATACGAATCCTACCAAATTGGGAGCTTATACTTCTAGTAGTGATAAAACTCAAACACATAACAAAAAAATAAGTCGTGGAAGTTACCAATATAGTAATATAAAAAATAACAGACGACCAAGAGTAGAAAACCACGAGAACACACCCAAAACAACCCTAACCAGAAACAAAACCAACTTAATCCCACCTCCAGAAAAAGGAGTAATCAGAATAATTCCACTTGGAGGAGTTGAAGAAATCGGTAAGAACATGACAGCCATAGAAATCGGTGATGATATTATTGTCATTGATGCTGGAATGCAATTTAAAACAGAAAATACACCGGGAATAGATTATATTATTCCAAATACAACATATCTAGAAGAAAGAAAAGATAAAATCAGAGCAATGCTAGTAACCCATGGACACTTGGATCACATAGGTGGCATTCCTCTTGTTATGAGCCGAATAGGCAATCCACCACTTTACTCAAGAAATCTTTCTATCCTTGTCATGAAAAAAAGGCAAGAAGAATTTCCTCATTTACCTGCTCTTAATGCTCATATAGTTGAGAAAGATTCAGTTATTACTATAGGTAATATTCGTGTTCGTTTCTTTGGAGTAACTCACACAATGCCTGATTCTATGGGGATAGTAATAGAAACTCCATATGGATCTATCATTACACCCGGAGATTATAAATTGGATCAAATAGATGGAAAAGTAACTGATGAAGAAGAAAAGGAATATGCTTTTTTTGATAAAGAAAAAGTTCTTTTACTTTTGACAGATTCTACAAATATTGAAAACGAAGGATTTTCTCTTCCTGAAATTCGTGTTCATGAAGGTTTGGATAAGGTGATCAGACAAGGTACAGGGCGAATTATTATTTCTGCTTTTGCTTCATCAATCACACGCTTAATGAAGATTGTAGAAATTGCAGAATCATTGGGTAAAAAAGTAGTCCTTGATGGTAGATCCCTAAAAACAAATATGGAGGTCTGCGAACTAGCTGGAATTTTTACTCCTAAAAAAGGTACTATTATCCCCGTTGAAGATGTAGATAAATATCCTCCAAATAAAGTTCTGATCATGATGACTGGCGCTCAAGGAGAAGAATTTGCAGCTCTCGGCAGAGCTGCAAACAAAACTCACAAGAAGTTTACAATTCGTCCCGGAGATACGATCATCCTTTCCTCTTCTATTGTCCCCGGTAATGAAATCGCCGTTCAACATTTGAAAGATAATCTATCCCGTCATGGAGTACGAATAATAAGCTATCGAACAAGTGAAGAATATATTCACGCTACTGGTCACGGAAACCAAGAAGATATCAAATGGCTTCATAGAAAAACTCATCCTAAATTTTTTATTCCAATACACGGATGGCATTCAATGCTCGTAAAACATAAAGAGATTGCTATGTCTCTAGGGATGTCAGAGGAAAATATAATAGTCCCAGACAATGGATCAATAATTGAGATAGTTGATAATGGAGAAAAAATGATTCTCAGAAAAGAAAAAGCACCGTCAGGACCAATGATGGTAGATGGATTTTCTGTTGGAGACGAGCAAGATGTAGTAATACGAGACAGAGTAATGCTTGCTCAAGATGGCATGTTTGTTTTGATTGCTACCATTGATTCAGCAACTGGTAAACTAAGAAAATCACCTGATATTATATCTCGTGGTTTTATTTACTTGAAAGAAAATCAAGAGCTACTACACCAAGTCCGTCTTATTATTAAAAAAACAGTAGAAGACGAAACCATCGGAATGAATCCTATCAATTTTGATTCTATTAAAACTGCGTTAGGAGACAATATTTCAAAATTCCTCTTTCAAAAAACAGCAAAGAGGCCAATAGTCATCCCAGTACTATTAAGTATTTAATCAAAAAATATGTATTCAAAAAAAATTAACCGAATGTATGTTTTATCTTTTCTTTTCTCATTACATATAGCATTATCTGCATATATAAATTCAACATTTTTATCAGAGATATTTGATGTTAAATTTGTAGGAATATTATATACAGCATCTTCTATTGTCACTCTTATATTACTTTCCAAAAGTGCAAATATATTAAAATATTTTGGTAATAAAAAGCTAACATTAATATTACTGTTAGTAAACATGCTATCCATAGTTGGAATGATCACCTCGGTAAATCCTTATATAGTAGGCGCATCATTTATTGCTTTTGTTTCCACTAATACTCAAATACTTTTTTGTATAGATATATTTATTGAACATTTTGGAGACAAAAAAACTGTTGGTAGGAATCGAGGACTTTATCTGACAATCATCAATCTCGCATGGATGGCTTCCCCACTTGTTGCATCTTTTTTGATTATAAAAGAAGGAGGATATACTACAATCTATATAGTTGCCTTTATTGCAACAATTATAATGACTATAGGATTATTATTTTCAGTAAAAACATTTAAAGACACAACTTATAAAAAAACACCATTTTTAGAGACATACAAATATCTAAAGACAAATCGTCATATGCTTGCTATTACAATGGTTAATTTTATTTTACAATTCTTTTATGCTTGGATGGTTGTTTATACTCCTATTTATCTATATGAACATATAGGGCTTGGTTGGAGTCAGCTTGGTATTATTTTTACTATAATGCTTGCTCCATTTGTCATACTTGGATTACCTCTTGGGATATTAGTGGATAAATATCATATTAAAAAGAAAACACTCTTGTATTTAGGATTTAGTATTATTGCGATATCAACATATCTAATTGCAGGAATGACCACAAAAAGTATTATCTTGTGGGGCTTGTTATTATTTATTACAAGAGTTGGAGCCAGTATAATAGAAACAACTTCAGAAATTTATTTCTTCTCTCATGTAAAAGAAGAGGAGGCTTATCTATTAAGTATTTTTAGAGATATGAACCCTGTCGCTTATATTATAGCTCCGCTTATAAGTACTATAATCTTTGTGTTTTTACCGTTTAAGTTTTTATTTATTATTTTAAGCATTATATTATTATTTGGTTTTTACTATATAACACAATTAAAAAATGACAATGGATTACCCAATTCGTATAAATAAATATCTAGCACTGCACAATCACTCTACTAGGATAGGAGGAGATGACCTTATTAAAAAAGGTCTTGTCTTTATTAATGGTAGAAAAGCGATACTCGGAGATAAGATAAATGATGGAGATGAAGTTATTGTAAAAAATAAAGGAATGAAAAAAGAATATGTATATTATGCATACAATAAAGATATAAACGTTTCAACAAACCCAGATACTACTAGTAAAGATATTCTTCAAGTAACCAGATTCCCTGTTAGAGTTTTTCCTGTTGGTAGACTCGATAAAGATTCTCACGGTCTAATTATTATGACAAACGACGGGCGTGTTACAGATAGACTGCTATCTCCATTGTATGTGCACGAAAAAGAATACACCGTAAAGGTTGAACCAAATTTTTCAGATAAATTCATAGAGCTGATGTCAAACGGTGTACACTTTGATAAATTTGTAAGTAAAAAATGTAAAGTCTGGCGCAAACCAAATTCACAGAATACTTTTCATATTATTTTAACAGAAGGAAAAAAGCGTCAGATCAGACGTATGTGCGAAGCACTACATCATAATGTTATAGATCTAAAACGAATACGCATCTTAAATATTGAATTGGATAAAATTCATCTTGGCGAATTTAGAGAAATAAAAGGCCACGACCTAAACGAACTTCTTAAATCTTTAAAACTTATCTAATCATCCAATCCTGCTTTTTTTACACTTTCTCTACCAAATAATCCATCAACTTTTAAACCATTTTGCATTTGCCATTCCATGACTTTCTTTTGAGTTTCAGACCCAAATAATCCATCGGATATCAAATTAAGAAATAATTGAAGCTTCTTTACATCATCACCTTTTGTTCCTTTTCTAAGAATTCTTTTTATGGATACAGCTTGACTTGACGAAGTTGATGTAGACGAAGAAACATTTACACAACGTTTTCCTGTGATAGGACTGTAATTATATCCTGGCAAACAACCATTGCTAGGAGGTTCCACAGGACAAATTGTAACATCTCCTGTTGGACAAACAATTCCTGAACTTGATACTTTTACAGTTAAGCTAGTTTTTGTGCTTCCACTATTTGAAGGACATGGAGTTGTGATGCATTTAATTGTATTCTCACTTTTAACTGTAAATGATGGTTGATATATTCCCGGTTGTGAGTAAGAATGAGTAAGCGTGGCTGATTGTTGAGTATCATTAACAGATGGAGTTAATGCCCCCATAGGTAAAATATGATACTTTTCATCTCCCCAATTTACAGAATATGAAAGAACCCCACCCTTTTTGTCAGAAGCTTCCACTTTCCATGTCCCTGTTTGATTTATATTTAATGTTTGCGGACCAGAAACTCCAAAGATAATAGGATTATTTACAGAAGATTCTGAATCCGAAACTGCATTAACTTGTAAACCTATAAAAAGAAAACTAAACAAAAATAGACTTATTAATAACTTTTTCATAATATATAATTTAATCATTTTTAATACTTTAATTATATAACATAATAACATTGCAAGGAAGCCTTTTTGAACATAAATACAACAAACCCATCTGATTGCACCAGATGGGTTTGTTTATACACGTTTTTCTTATTTAGCTATATATGGAAGTAATCCCATAAATCTAGCTCTCTTGATTGCTTCAGCTAATTTACGTTGATTTTTTGATGTTGTATCTGTACGTCTGCGAGATTGAATACGCGCACTTGGAGATAGAAACTTTTTTAGAACTTCTATGTCTTTGTAGTCAATATGTTTTATATTGTTTGATGAAAAATAATCTTGTTTCATAATTCTTAATTTTTAATTGTTAATTATCTTAAAATGGTATATCTTCTATGTTTATTTGTTCTTCTGGATATTCTATAGTATCCAGCTCTCCTTCATTTTTATCTTGAGCAGGAGAATTTTTAGCGGGAGATGACGATTGATCAAAATTTCCTCCACTTTTAGTTCCACCAGTATTTGAACCAAATTGAACTCTGTCTGCTATAACCTCAGTACGATATTTTTTTGTATTTGTAGCCTGATCATCCCATGACCTCGTCTGCATACGGCCTTCTATCATTACTTGGCTGCCTTTCTTCATATATTGAGCAACTGTCTCAGCCTGACGTCCAAAGACAACTATATTGTGATAATCTGCAGCTTCTTGGCGAGCACCATTTTTATCTTTCCAAACACGATTAGTCGCAACGGAAAAACTACATACTTTTATTCCTGAAGGAATTGCTTTGAGCTCTGGATCACGAGTTAAGTTACCGATGATAAATACTTTGTTTAAATACATATAGTAAAATAGTTATGTTATTAATAGTTCTATTATACCACAAGAGCATCAATTTCTTTGTTTAGTATTTCTTCGTTTATTACTGGAGACTCTTCGTGTTTTTGATTTGGACGACGTTTATTTCCATCTTGTTTATTATAAAAACGTTTTACTGACATTGTGTTTTCTTTAACTGTTTTTATCATAAGATAACGAACTAATTTTTCATTTCCATCCAAAATACTTTTTATAGTTTTAGCTTGATCTGTTGTACATTCAAACTTAATCCAACCAAAATAACCATAAGAAAATTTTTGTTTCTTATTTGCAATAGAACGAGACATTTCATATGCTAGTTCTATTAATTTAGGATATTCATCAGAAATAAATACCGCTCCTTTTTCTAAAAACATATCCTTAAACAAAATTACTTCTTCACCAAGATTTTCTTCTGCGATAGTAGGCAACATAATATAACCTACTTCATAAACACCGAGTCGAACTTCTTTTTCGCTTACGACTCCTTCTTCTGCATTCTTTTTTATTTTTGCCATTAGATAAATGCGTAAAATACGCGATAATTGTTAATTTTAATACTATCTCATTATGGACCTATGTGTACCGACTTCAGGGTCGGGACAAACGAGATAAGACGTATATTAACAAAAAAAGTGAGTTTTGTCTAGGCACAGATAGAGCTTTAGGCTCTATCTAGAAATTAAACAATTTTTTGGCATTAGAAAATATAATCTTTGCTACTTCCTCTTCATTTAAATCCTTAATTTCAGCGATTTTTTTAACTATCTCTCTCACATACAAAGGCTCATTTCGCTTGCCTCTATTTGGCACTGGGGCTACATAAGGGCTATCTGTATCGGTAAGTATCATATTTAAAGGTGTTTCTTTAATAACTCCAATATAATCACAAATCTCTGGTTTTGGCTTATAAGTAATAGGCCCAGCAAATGATATATAAACCCCAATTTCAACAAATCTTTTCATATCTTCTACGCTTCCAGCAAAAAAATGTGACACCCCTAAAATTTGCGGAAGTCGGACTTCCGCAAATCGAGTTGAGTATTTTTTGATTAGTTCATAAACATCAAAATACGCATTGTGAGTTTTATCGGTTGGGTTGTTTCGAACATGGAGCATGAGAGGAAGATCAAGTTCATTAGCAAGTTCAATCTGAGTAATAAATGCAACTTTTTGTTTTTCAATACTCTCCTCATCCATATGATAATAATCAAGACCGCACTCCCCTATGCCGACAACTTTTCCAAGCTTAGCTAATTCCTTATATTTTTCTTTATCAAAAATTTCTCCACGAGAAGTAAATTCTTGCCCATCTTCGCCAAGTTCTTCATGATCATGATATGAAGCATCTGTATGAATTGGATGAAGACCAATACAAGCATATACGCCTTCGTATTCGTTTGTCATTTCAACAGCTTTTTTTGAAGTATCATATTGTGTACCAATATTTATAATCCAAGTATCATTATCAAGTGCTCGGCGAACAACCGCATCCCTATCGTCTTCGAATGCTTTAAAATTCGTATGCGCATGTATGTCTATGTATTTTGACATTATTCTTTTCTTAAAAATAATGGTTGTTCTGGTTTTTTATTTTCTCTGATTAATTTTTGAATTTTTTGTGAGGTTTCTGGGAGCATGGGTTCAATATGTTTTGATACCCAGAATAGTCCAATTAAACAATGTCTTATTATTTTTTTTGCCTTTTCTGGATCAGTTTTTATTAATTTAAAAGGTTGTTCATTTTGAATAGTTAAATCTAGTATACTAATCATCATCCAAATTGACTCCATTGCCATTTTTATATCAAAAGAATCTAAAAAAGAAAATGTTGCCATTTGAAAATTATTTTTATTTTCTTCTATATCTTTCTCTGAAATCACAACTTCATTATTACTAGACATCGTCAAAATTCTTGAAGTTAAATTCCCCAATCCATTCGCCAATCCTGAATTGTAAGCATCCTTAAATCGTTCCATGGTAAACGGACTGTCCTCAAAAGAAGATACTTCACGAAGCAGGAAATATCTTAGGGCATCTGTTCCGTATTCTTTTACAATATCTCTTGGATCGACAACATTACCGATTGTTTTCGACATTCTGATTCCTCCATCACCAGTTATAAATCCATTCACAATTATCTGGTGCGAATTTGGTACGCCTGCTGCCATCAGCATTGCTTGCCACATTGCTCCTTGAAAACGAGTATTATCTTTACCGCAGTATTGAGTTGGCGTACCGTTTATCCAATATTTAGTAAATAAATCTTCGTCTGGCTTGCCCGCCGAAGCGATAGCGGAGGCGGGCCAGCCAAGAGTAGAAATATAATTCACAAGGGCATCAAACCATACATACATCACTTGGGTATCATCTCCTGGCACTGGTATCCCCCATGACATTTTTTCTTTTAATCGTGAGATAGAAAAATCTTGTAATCCATTTTTAACAAAATTTTTGATTTCATGAAAACGAAATTCTGGAATAATAAAATTTGGATTCTTTTCATAAAAATCTAAAAGTCTTTCAGTAAAAGATGAGTATTTAAAAAAATAATTTTCTTCATTTATCAATTTTAATGGAATACCCGGATGTGAAGGACAAAAACCATCAACCAGTTCACTGTCTGTCTTCTCGCTTTCACATCCGACGCAATACTTGGCTTCATAAGTTTTCTTATAAATATATCCATTATTTTTTACCCTATTCCAAAATTCCCCCGCTGATATTTCATGAGTTTTATCTGTAGTACGAATAAAATGTATATCTTCTATAACCCCAAACATTTTAAGCTGTTCCTTAAATACTTCAAAACCTTGATCCACAAACTCTTGAGCAGTTAATCCATTCTCTTTAGCCTTTTCAAAAATCTTCAAACCATGTTCATCGGTCCCTGTATTAAAATACACATCATACCCCAAGAGCTTTTTATACCGAGCGATAGTATCAGCTCGCACAAATTCAAGAGCATGCCCCATGTGAAGTGGAGCATTTACATAAGGAAGTGTTGTTGTGAGAAAGAATGATTTTTGCATATTATTCATTTTTTGAAAGAATCTTTTTCTTTTCAAGATCATCTAAAAATTCTAATAACAAAACTGCTGTCGGTATAGCAAGAATCACCCCAAAAAACCCTGCAAGTTCTAACCCAATAATTATTGAAAGAACAACAACAAGAGGAGATATTCCTATCACCTTTTTTATTATTAGAGGATAGATCAAATAATTTTCAAATTGATGAAGAATAAAATACAATCCAAAAGAAAGTACAGCCATAACGATACCCCCATCTAGGAAACCAAAAAGAACAGCTGGAATAACTGCCAAGAATATTCCAAATGGAATAAGTTCACAAAAGGCAGTTATAATAGCGAGGACTAAAGAGTATTTAACTCCCAAAATCGTAAGACCCAAATAAGCAAGTACCCCAATAATAAGACCCAATAACATTTGACCTTGCATCCACAAACCAATCTTGTGTTCTGTGCGTTGCCATAAATCTATAATATATTCTTCACTTTGTCTTGGAGTAATAATACGTAAGAAATTTTCAATTCCCTTTTCTGTAATAGATAAATAAAAAGATATAATCGCAATCATTACAAAGTTCACAATACCGCCAAATGCTCCACCAAAAATATCCATGAATCCTCCAGATAAACTAGATATCAAAGTTTGAGTACTTTTAATAACGTCACTCAATGATGCATTGCGAGAAATATTGGAAACTATATCTTTTGCTCCAGAAATTGTATCTGGTTGGAATGAATTTAATATACTACTATGAGGAATGTATTGGCTAAGCGATGACACAAGAATAGACATTTCTTCTATAAAAACAGGCATAAATACAGAAGATAGCCCAACTATTGTTACAATAGTAAAAATGTAAATAAGAAAGACAACTATAGATCTATTTTTAATATAGGGTTTGAGTTTCTTTACAGCAGACTCAACAAAAGAAGCTATTACAATAGCAATAAGAATAACGAGCACGATATCAAACAATTTGATAATTGCAAAAACTAATACCCCCCAAAGAAGTATTTTTATTATTGTATTGTTGGAAATGCTTATATTTATATTTTTAATTCTATCATCCATACACTCTCATAATAACACATTATCAAGGGAATTAGAATTTCAATATTTCTTTGAATTTTGCTTCATCCTTAAATGGTCCGATAATAGCAAGATTCAAATTTTTAGTTTTAAATATCATCTTTGCCATCTTTTGGATATCTGTAGCAGTTACCATTTTTATTTCTTTTATTTTATCCTCGAGAGTTTTTATTTCGTTCTTCATAACTTCCTGACTTCCATAAAAATTCGCAATATCATCGGTTGCCTCTAGAGACATTTTCATGTTACCGATTATTAAAGATTTCACTTTTTCTAATTCAACATCACTGACTTTTTCTTTTATGAGCAAATTGCATTCTTTAATTATCTCTCTGAGAACTTCTTCTGTTCGCAAATTATTCACTCCTGCAGAAATCTGAAAAGATCCATGATCGAGAGAAGGATGATTCATTGCTCTCACATAATAAGCCACGCCCATTTCTTCGCGAAGTTTATTAAAAAGCCTAGAACTCATCCCCGCCCCTAAGACACCTGCTAGCATTGCAACTTTCATATTTTTATTATCAAATAAATCAAAACTACGCACACCGAGAACAAAATGAGTTTGGTCAGTATCTTTATATTTTACCAAGACTTTTGGTTCGCTTTGTGTATCTTTTGTTTTTGGTTTTTTTACTTTGCTTGTAGTTTTTATATCTTTAAAATATTTATCTACTTCTTTGCTGACTTCGTCAGTTGTTACATTCCCAGCGACTATCACAACAGTATTGGCTCCCACATAATGGCTTTTCTTATAATTCACAAAATTATCTCGGACCATTTTTTTTATATTTTCTTTTGGTCCAAGCGTGCTTCTACCTGCAGGCTGATCTCCATAAAGCACTTCCAAGAATAAATCCTGCACATGACTTGCTGGCATATCTTCATACATATTTATTTCTTCTATTATTACTCCTTTTTCCTTTTCTATCTCCGCTTCTGGAAAAGTGGAATTTAAATACACATCCGAAATAATATCAAAAATT
>Ga0172379_10002271_pt1 | contig 34580 bp, 37 predicted proteins | sample GrowelOW334metaG_FD_119756 | JGI IMG/M metagenome (GOLD analysis project Ga0172379, IMG submission 119756) | Groundwater microbial communities from an aquifer near a municipal landfill in Southern Ontario, Canada - Groundwater well OW334 metaG | ecosystem: Environmental > Aquatic > Deep... | reverse complement strand
CTGAATCAGGCAATAATCTCCCGGGGCCAGTCCGTTATGCGCGTTGCAGAAATTATCGTCGAGAAAAATAGGAGAGGCATCGAGTTTCAGCTTGCCGCCCTCCTTCATTGCGTCGCAGGCATTGAGGCAGATATTCAAGAAAGCTTGGCCGAGCTGATTGACGTCGCCATGAATTACGAGGCTTTTTTCGGAAACAGATATGTCTATTTCAATCTTTTTTGAAATGCTGCTCAAAAGAATGTCCACCATGTCGAGCAGGATGTTTCTTATAGGCATATATCCTGTCTCCAGCTTTTCCTTTCTTGAGAATGTGAGCAGGCGGCTGGTTAGGTCTTTCGCCCTTTTGCCCGAATTGATGACTCGTTGCATTCGCGCATAATTGGGGTCATCCGTCTTAAGATTGCTAAGAACAAGTTCGGAATCGCCGAGAATGATTGCGAGCATGTTGTTGAAATCGTGCGAGATGCCGCCGGCGAGTTGTCCCACGGCCTCCATCTTTTGAGATTGAATAAGTTGTTCCTGCGCTTTCAATAGTTCATCAGTGCGTTCTTTGACGAGCTCTTCGAGACGCTCCCGGTGTTGTTTCAACTCTTTCTCCACCCGCTTGCGCGCCGTAATGTCGCGGATATTGCACTGGATTACTTTCTTGTTGTTCTCAAGATAGACATTGCTGACAAACTCTACATCTATACGCCGCCCATCGTCGGTTTCAAGAGGCATGTCTTCATAGCGGATGTATTTCTCGCTCTGCAATTTCTCGAAATGCTCTTTGTTGGCGACAATGTTCTTGATGAACCCCAATTCCCAGATTGTCGCTCCCACGAATTGTTCGCGCGAATATCCCAGTATATCCATCAGAAACGGGTTTACGTCATTAACCACGCCTGTCTCGGCATCGAGGATCAGGATGCCGTCTTTCGCCGATTCAAAAAGCCGTCGATACCGAATTTCCGACTCACGCAGCGCATCCACATCAGCGCTGCCGGAAGCCGGAGCCGGACATTCTGTTGTCGGACGTACATCTTTTTCAACATCGTATTTCTTCTTTTTCGGCATAAAGAGTTCCTATGAATTGCTATTTTTCATTACTCAAGCCGCCTATCGCATCTTGCTTTGATGCGGGAATCTTGAAACCTGATTTCAATGGAACTTGATGCGCGTTTTGAATGTGAGCGATTCCTGCTTGTCGCGCGTTTCGTCGAAGGCGCGATAGTAGTCGAGGACGAGTCCGATTTTATTATTGAGTTTATAGGTGAGGATACAGCGGGCGATCGAATATTTCGGCCTGATCCAACCGCTTTTCGGCACAAGGTTTTCCTGAGCATAAAAAAGGTCGCCGCTGAGGCTTGGAGTGATCAGGCCCCGCGCTTTTACGGTGGTGCGCGGCTGGCGGTTCTCGTAAAGTTCATAAGTTAAGCCGAGCGAGTTTTCGGGATTGGGGGCGAAGTCCACGGCTGTGAATATTCCATGAGTGCGCGCTGAACCGATTGTTTTATAGAACGGCGAGCCGGCTTCGAATCGCTCGTCAACGATGCTCGGAATAAAGTCCGAACTGAAATCGCGCAGTTCGCCTCTCAGGGAGATGCTTTTTTTGGGCTTAACGATAGCGCCGAACGCAGAGCCGTCGCCGCGTTTGATGATTTTCGCTGTTTCGGCATAGAACTTGATCCGTTCGTTTTTGAAATGAGTTTCTATGTCTACGCCGACCTCGTCGAAGTTGGGGTTGGCGGCCGAGACGCCGGTCGCGCCGAGCCGGAGACTGCCGAGGCTTCTGACCCCGCGGATGCCGAACAGGTCCGACTGTGTTCCGAACGCTTTGATGTAGGACTCGGCGCTCTTGATGTCGAGTTCGACGCCGCGCTGACGGTTGAGCGGCACGTTGCCGAGGATGTCCGAGCGGTAATTTGAGACGATGAAGCCGCTGCCTAATGTGAGGTTTTTAATTTCGCCGTAACGAAAATTAAAATTGTCGCCGCCATCGTAATTGAGAGAGTCGAGAACGAAAAAGTTGTGGCTGCCTTTACGTAATTTGTATTTATTTGTCGCTATGTAATTAATGTTGAGGACGGTTGTGACGCGTCCGATAGAGAACTGTGGAATGAGAGACGCGAAGTAGAGGTCGGAACGCCCGTCTTTCTCCTGAATCTTGCCCGCTTCGAATGACAGGCCATTGGGATTAAGAGGACTGGCCGCGCGAACCGGCGCTGCTGCGCAGGCGGCATATAATGCGATTGTTGCTATTAGAACTATTCTGATATGTTTCAATCTTTCACTCCTTGGCGTCGATGCCTTTTCGCGTAAATTGCAAAACTCATATGGCTAACTTAGTTGCTGCTATAAAAAAAGTTCATCCTTTATTTTTTATGAGATTCTTTATTTCCGTTATTCCCTTTTGGGGATCCTTTCCCTTTTTCAGCATGCTTCATGTCGTTCTTCATTTGCTTCCCGCCGGACTTATTGTTCTTGACCTGTCCGGGAGCGGCCTTCGCTTTTTTAGGCGCAACCGCTTTTTCGTTCTTCTTATTTCCCTTCCTCTGTTTTTCTATATCAGCGTTGATCGCATAAAACTTCTTGTTATGCTGTCTCATTTTCATGATTGTAGCAGGCGGGTATTTGTAGTGCTCGGACATGAATTTAAGATTGACAAGGTTGATAATGTCGGCGTCTTGGAGCTTAATATATTTCCAGTCCTTCTTCGGCTTGTTTTTATAGAAACCGTAAGCATGGCCGTAGGGAGGGCCTACAACAACATTCGCATTGATCGGAACATAGAATATCTCCGGCCCGAATCCGTAGCGGCTTGATATTGTCAGCCATGAGTTGCCTTTAAGCCGAAGGTTAATAATTGTAGCCGGCGCAACCTGCGCCTGCCGCGCTATATAGAATACGACCGGAATTTCATCGTCCGGAATATTCTGCTCTTTTACAACCATTACTTGACTCTGGGGGACTGAATAATAATCGCCGATCGAAAGATAAAAACTGTTTCCGCCGCTGTTTATCGATAACCCGGCGTTCACTGCCGCTTTGGCGGCAAGGCATGTAACGGAAAATATCAAAAGCGTAAATAAAATGATCTTTTTCATAAAAACACTCCTAAGTAGTTTTGACGTTATTTCACAACGATCTCGAATAGAACTCTCATATTGGACTTTGCGGCAGGCGAATAAAGGTCTTTAGGCGCCACTTCATACGTTTCAGGATTTGATTCGCCGTATCCGATTGTGACCAGCCTGCCTGTTGCTATTAGACCTTCTTTTATAAGGTAATCCTTGACTGCTTTTGCTCTCCTTTCGCTCAACTTCTGGTTGTATTCATCTGTGCCTGAAGCGGAGGTATAACCTGCGATACGGACTTTCGCTTTCGGGTTTTCAATCAGAATCCGGATATTCCTTTTCAGTATCGCCTGCGCTTCCTTGGTAAGCGTCGAACTGTCGAATTCGAAATTTATGTCCTCAAGGGCTAATACAATTACCATTTCTTCAAATTTAGGCTCCGACACTATGGCAATTACTTTCCTCTCAACCTTCGGCTCCGACACTATGATAATTACCGGTTCTTCAACCTTTGGTTCAGGTTCAATGACAATTTCCGGCGCTTCGGGTTCAGGCTCAGGCTCTTCCACTATTACAGGCGCTGGTTTCGGCTTTGGTTTTGCTGCAACTACCGGTTTGGGCGCAGGTTTTGCTTCAACAATAACAGGCGGTGGAGGCAATCGCTTCTTTTTGCCGACTAATCCAAAGGTTACGCCGAAATATTCTTCGTCGATGCTGTAGTCGAGCTTGAGTTCATATTTCCTGTTGAAGCGGTAACCGAGCATTGCGTGAAAGTCCGTGTCCGCAAACGAATTTGAGACGGCATGGCTGATGCCGTCGCATGATATATCGCAATTGGCATGCATGGATGCGGAACGGTAGCCGGCTCCGAAGCCCCCGTATAATCCCGTTTCCCCGGCATTTTTAGAATAAAGGTCGGTCCAGATATAATTAATTGAAAATTGCATTATCTCGAATTGGTAGCGTACCTGCCGGCCGCCGTATTCAAACTTCATCACCGGTTTAGAATACATAAAGCTGTGGACAAAACCGCTCGATTTCTTTTTGAAACTCCAGTAGTCAACGCCAAGCATGAGCGCGGGATCGGCGCTCGCTTCAATTTCGGGTATAGTTTGTTCCAAGAAGAATAACCCGACCTGAAAAACAAAAGGCGAATTTTCGCTGACAGCCGCGGGAATCTTGGGCTGTACGGCTTTAGGTGTTTCCGAGGTCGGCGCGGTTTTCGCGGGAGCCGCCTCTGTTTCGCTTCTTCTGCTGCTGCGCCGGGAGCTTGAGGTTGTTCCGCCGCTTGCAGCGGCGGGCGGAGTCGCGGAAGCGGATTCGTTCGACTCAGGGACAACTTCTACTGAATGAACGGCTCGCTTGCTCTTAACCGGCGCCGCCACGGCTTCTTCTTTTGCGCTCGCCGGCTGCATTTTGGGCGCGCCTACGGATAATTTTGATGCCTCTTCTATCGGCGTTACTCCGACGGGCATAACATCGTCGAGCTCCCGAACCGCGTCTGCGCCGGTCAAAATTTTTGCCTGCGCATAAGCGGGCAGCATCCTGATGATCTCGACAGTCCCCACGACAGCTCCGTCGCGTACGACATTCAACTTCAACCTCTCGGAATAACCGGCCGCTCTTGCCTTGTAGATCAAGACCGTCCCGTTATCAAGCTTCAGATCAATCTTTGTGTTTTGCGCAAACGCGACTGAACAAATTAACATAAGCGCTACAGACGCGCCCGCCGTCGCCAGAAAGCGCATTGTTTCATAAGTTCGTTTCATGATTGTCCATGTTTCGTTTTTATTTGCGAATCAGTCATTCACATCCTGTAGTCGACTAAGGCCGAGACGCCGATGCCTTCCACCCGGTTGAATTTCAGAGGGTTGGCGCTGTCGGACGGTATGAAGATTTCGACATCGAGTTTACCTATTGTGAGCTTTGTTTCAATCTGGATGACGGCCTTTGTTTTGTTCACCAAATTTTTTGGCCCGGAAACCTGAACAAAACCGACGCGCGTGCCGGAACCGAGGGCGATAACCGGAACGACTTTCGTCGATGCATTGTTCGGAACGCCTTTATTCATGGTGAGTGTGTTGATCGCTTTGTTGATGGGGTCGGCCAAGGCATTTGTGGCGAGAACGATGGCGCCGCCCTTGAGGACGTCGCCTATCTTTAGGGAACGGGCGATCTGGACGGTAGCTGTCATGCCGATTAAGGCGAAAAGAAGCGTTACGATTACTGTGATTGAGAAGAATCGTTTTTTCATGGGGATATACCTTTCCTTTTTATGGGACCTGAGGCGGAGAAATCCACTTCCCGGCTTTATTGCCGCTGAATCCCGTCGCGCGCAGTTATATTTTTTTGATGAATTTCTTCAGTTTCCAAATTTGCTTCTTGGTTCCCGTTTTGGGAGGTGGAGGAGGATCGGCCTTCTGTTGTTTTACAATTTCATCATTAATTGCATAGAACTTCATGTCCTCATGTCTCATTTTCATAATGTCTTTAGGCGGGTATTTATGATTCTCAGACAGGAATTTGAGATTGACAAGATTGATAATGTCGGCATCTTCGAGGTACATATTGTTCCATTCGTTCCTCGGCTTTTCTTTATAGAATCCATAAGCATAGCCATAGGGAGCGACGACTTCCTCGTTCGGTTCAACAGGGACATAGAATATCTCGGGTCCGAATCCGTAGGTTTTTGTTATCTCCAGCCATGTTTGGCCTTTCAGGCGGAGATCCGTTATTGTGAGGGGGGCCTTCTTTGCCTGCCGGGCCAGAAAGAATACGACCGGAATTTCCTCATCCGGAATGCCCTTTTTTCTGACAACGGTTATATCTGTCGGGGACACGGAGAAATGATCGCCGATTGAGAGAAAGAAGCCGGTCCCGGTATCGCTCTCCGGCGCCTCGGCTCTCACAGCAACAGTGAAAGCGACGCATGTAACGGAAAATATTAACAGCGCTAAGCATATTACCTTTTTCATAGTGTCTCCTCTTAATCAGTTTCCCGGAATACTTATACCGGGCAGTTCATTTTCAAAACCGGGGGGCCGGATCAATTCAAAACATCTAACCGCCCCATTATCTCATTACGCTTATTTCACGCTGATCTCAAAAAGAACTCTCATATTGGACTTTGCCGCCGGCGAGTAAAGGTCTTTCGGCGCAATTTCATACGTTTCAGGATGTTCTTCGCCGAATCCTATAGCGCTCAATCTGTCTGCCGGAATGAGTCCTTCCGTGACAAGATAATCCTTGACGGCGCTTGCTCTTCTTTCGCTCAGCTTCTGGTTGTATTCATCTGTGCCGGATGCGGAGGTGTACCCTGCGATGCGATAATGAGCTTTCGGGTTATCTTTAAGTATCTGGACATTCTTTTTCAATATCGCTTTTGCATCATCTGTAAGCTGCGAGCTATTGAAATCGAAATGAATGTCCTCAAGCGCAAGGACAATTACCTTCTCTTCAATCTTCGGCTCGGCTACTACGGCAATCACCTTTTCTTCAACCTTCGGCTCAGCGCAAATAACAACTACGGGTTCCGGAGGCTTCGGCGCGGGCGGGGCGACAACTACCGGCGCGGGCGCCGGCGCGGCCACAACAACCGGCTCGGGAGCCGGCGGGGCGACAACTACCGGTTCGGGCGCCGGCGGGACGAACTTAGCCTTTTTGCCGAGCGCAATGGTTATGCCAATGGTGGCTTCAATATTGTGATATGTCTCTTGGAGAACTTCGGTAACCATTTTATCCGTGAGATCGGCTCTGAACGCAATATTGTCCGACAGCCAGTATTTCGCGCCCACGCCGACATTAAAAACGGCCATGGCTTTAGTCGATATTGTCGGGTTATAGCGCGCCGCTCCGATCCCGGCGAGGATGAAAGGGTTGAACTTTTTTTCGGGCGTGAAGTTATAGACGGCATTGATGTCATAGAAGTTAATGCGCACGCTGTCCATGGGACTTCTGAACTGTCCCTCTTTGCCGATCGTCAATGACGTGTCATCAACGTGCGTCTTAACTACTTCCAAGGCGCCTTCAATGCCGAAATGCTTTGAGAAATTATAGCCGATGCGTCCGCCCAATACGGATCGGTCCTTCAGATTCTGGCTGTTTTGGAATAAATGGAGTCCGCCGAACAGGCCGACTTCAACGCTTCCTTCCTCCGTCGCCGAGATGGCGGACAGGGGAAGGAGTAAAACAAAGGCAGCTACTATAATCGCTGCGCGATACCCGGCTTTCATTGTAAGCCCTCCTTTTTTTCTTATGAGCTTTTTCATTTTACGCCTCCGTATTTAATTGGTTTGAAATTATTTCGCTTTAGTGAAGCGAAGGGGAGACAGGCTGTTATGTGTATAACAGCCTGTCTTCCGCTATCGCCGCTGCTTTCAATCAAAATTCCTCATGCTTTACGGTGTCGGCACTGTAATTGTGCAGGAGTTACATCTAATCTCCGCCGCCGCCGCGCCCTGATTCAACGCCCTGCCGTCCAGATTGGAAAGGTTTAGCATCGTGATGGCGGTTGAAGCGATAATGGTGCCCTTCATTATTGAGCTTGTGCCAAGAGTCACGGCGCTCCCTGATGTCCAAAGGACGTTGGCGGCTTTTGCGCCATTGAGCAAGTGGACCTCGCTCGTGGCTTCCGTGGTAATTGAGGTGGCGCTTCGAATGATGAAGACGGCATTCGTGTCGCCCAGCGCGTCAAGGTAAAGATGGCCGGCCGCGGATATCTCAATCGTGCTGAGTGATTGATATAGACCCGGATACAGCGTCAGGCCGTTCAGATTGCCGGATATTGATGCGGGAGTTCCCCGGCCGGCTGCCGTGGCATCGCCATACGCGGTCAAAGCGGCTGTTTTGGCATTTGTGATAACGGTTGGGTCGTTTTGCGCGCAGGCAGGACCGGCCGCATCAACTTTGTAAATTATCCCTGTCACTTCCGGGCATGTTAACGGAGAGCTGAACCCGGTTATATTGGCCCCGGTATCCGGGGTCAAACCGAGATTTCCGGTAATATGGGAAGTCGGGATATTGGTGATCGCGGCGGAAGCTAATATCGCGAAAGGAGCCGCCAAACCAAGAGGAACAATCGCCTGACAAATATTCGTGCCTGTTTGAAAGGTCCATACTTTATTAGCCGCCATTGTATCTCCTGACAGGTCCTTGATACCGGTGGCTCCGCCTTTGATCGTCGCGGTATAGAAAGTGTTTGGCAGGAGATCGAGCGTCGGTTTAAAGGTTGCATGTGTTGAATCAACAGCAGTTGTTGCGCCTGCTAATTCCGGGCCCAACGGAGCAGGGCTCACTCCCAATTGCACTGTAAATTTTCCCGCGGGAGTAATTGAGCCGGCCTGTATCGCCTCGCTGAAGGCAGCGGAGAGCGTCCAGTTGACACACACGTTTGTGGAGGTAATAAGAGGGGTAACGGTTAGCGTTGAGGGCGGGATGCCTGTCGTAAAGGTCCACACATGGTCATTTGCAACTGTAGGCGAAGCAGCAACGCCTGCCAGCGCATTGCCGGCAACGTCCTTAGCCGCGGAGGTAACCGTGGCGGTGCATATGGTGTTGGCCGGGAGATTGGTTGCCGCCGGAATTGTAAGCGTAGCAATATTGCCAACGGCTGAGTATGTGACGAGCGTCAATGCGACCGGCGATCCGGCCGGGCAGGCCAGTTTAAAGCTTGATGTGAGCAGCGTGTCGGGATTCATCGCCTCGCTAAAGGTTGCCGTGACGATTTTCGTGTTGGTCGGCACGTTTATGGCGCCGGCAAGAGGAACTTTGGCCGTCACCGTGGGTCTTGTGGTGTCCGCGACCGCGCTTGTGGTAAATGTCCACACATAGTTGCTCGCAGCAGGCAGCGGCGGAGCTTGATTGCCAGCCAATTGATTGCCCGCCAAGTCGGTGGCCACTGTTGTAATAGTTGCGGTATAGGTTGTGTTGGGAAGCAGCGCCGGCGATGGCGTGAAGAGCGCGGTTCTGCTGCTGGCTGTATAGATCACACTGCCCGTTACGGGAGTTACGCCGGGTCCGGTAACCGTAAATGTTGTCATGCCTGCTCCGGCGATTGTTGCAGGCGCCATATCCTCATCAAAGACCGCGCTTATTGTTGTGTTGGTAGGCACGCCTGCAGTCGGGCCGGGTGTCGTCGTTGCAGGAATGGTAAGCAACACTCCGGGACGGGTTGTGTCCGCTATTAAACTCGTTGTAAAGGTCCATACAAAATTACTGGCAAGCGGTGTGCCGGCCAGATCCTTAGCCGCGGTGGTAATTGTTGCGGTACAAATGGTATCGGCGGGAAGATCCGGGACTGCCGGAAGAGTGAGAGTGGCCAAATTGCCTGCGGACAGGTAACTAACAGTTCCTGTCTTGGCCGTTCCGGCAGGGCAGGCCAGCGTAAAGCTTGTCGCGGTAATCGTGTCGGGATTCATCGGCACATTGAAAGCGGCGGTGATTATTTTTGTATTGATTGGCACGTTGAGGGCTTCATCTGCAGGAACTACCGCAGTCACCTCTGGCGCGACTGCGGTGTTGCTTGGCGGCACCCAATGTCCGCTTCCTCCGCATCCTGTGATTATTAAAACGCTCAGGATTAGGCTGAATAAAAGAATAATTTGACGCGCTTTAAAGATTTTCATAATAATTGCTCCTTTTTTTCTGCTTTATTTTTTCGATTCTTTTGATATCTTTTGGCCGAAACCTTTCCCTCCTTCGCGCAATTTACTGTTTTGCCAGTCTCTCATTATCAATGATATGTTTTTAAGACAGCGTGAACTATCGGCGAAAAAGCATTCTTTATTAACTCTTGCGGCTTTTTTTTGTAGCCATTTGGGCTAACGGCATTCAAATATATTCCTATTTCCCCGCCGCGACGTTGCTTTGGGCGAGTTGGAGGTAAAACAAAGCCTGCTCGTTGTCGGGGCGAATGCGGATCGCTTCCTGCCATTCAGGAATCGAGTCGGCAAAATGCCCCTGTTCAAACAGTATGCGGGCGATCCACAGGTGAGCCGCGGCAAAGTCGGCGCTTGCCGTCGCTGCGGCGCGGAACATGTCGAGAGCGCCGGCGGTGTCGCCGCTCTCGTAAAGCGCGATGCCTTTTCTGTGCGTTGCATATGCGTTTCCTCCGGTGTTCCGGTAGTTTTCGGCATCCTTGCGCATCAGAATAAGAATCTCGTCGTCCGGCGCTGCCGCGAGACCTTTGTCGAGAGTCGCTAATGCTTCGTCGTACATTCCTTCGTTCTGGTATATATTGGCGAGCCACACATAGGCATCGGCAAGCTTAGGGTTGAGCGCAACGGCTTTATTGAGTTCTTCAATCGCTATCCGATAGCCTCCGCCGGTGATGTAGTAATTCGACCCGAGCCAGCGGTGGCAGTCGGCGGCGTGATTTTTTGCGTTCTCGGCTTGAGGGTCGCCGGGGAACTTATCGAGAAATCGTTCCCACCACTGTACCGCTTGTCCCCACCATTTTGCGCCTTCGTACGCCTCCGCCGCCTTGATCATGACAACGCCGTCGTTGGGGTTTTCTTTTAGATAGGCCTCGTACTGCGTGATTGCAGCGCGGTATTTTTCCGCGCTCATTGCCCTGTCGCCGTCCGCCACGGACGCCGACGCGGCCGCGGATATGAACTGTGCGAACGCGAAAAGCGCCAAGACAAAAACGAGTGTTGCGCCGCGCCGCATTATTGATCCGCATCTGTTAAAGGATACAATCATTTTTGCTGAATACTGTTTCATATCAGTCCTCCATATTTAGTGAAGATGAATTAATCCGTTTTATCCTATTTCTATTAATTAGTTGGATTTTCCACGATGCTCATGTCGCGTATTTTTTCTGAAAGATATTGTCTTGCCCGGTAAATTCTTGATTTAACGGTGCCGACAGGCATTTTTAACGATTTCGAAATTTCCTCATACGAATAGCCTTCAAAATGGAACAGCGTAAAAACAAATTTGTACTTTTCCGGCAAAGAATAGAAAAGGTTTAATATTTCTTCCCGGATATGGTTGTGAAAGAAAACCTTTTCAGGGTCGTCTATATATGAGACATGAGATGGATCATTTACAAAAACGTTATAACGATCCAGCGGATAATCTTCAATTGACAAAGCGTTAGAGGCCTGCCGTCTCACTCTGTTGATATGCGTGTTGACCATGATCTTCCTTGTCCACGCCCGAAAATTTGAATCGTGTTTGAAACCCTCAAAACCTTTGCAGGCTTTCATAAGGGTTTCCTGCAGAAGATCCTCGGCATCCTCTGTTCTGTTGGTTATATACAGAGCCTGAGACCACAGGAATTCCTTCTCGTTCTCAGCGAGCCTCTCAATTTCATGGCAGGGTTCGTATATCAACATTGCGCTCCTTTCCTGTCGCGGTTGCATTGCGATAAGTAAAAACTTTTATTAAAGCGAATATGCAATTGAAGAAACTTATAAGCGGCGGCCGGACGCTATAAAAGCGTCCGGCCGTTAAGCTTTCTGTCGGCCTTGTTGTCCAACTGCTCCAAAAACTGTTCCGTCATAAGGAACCCGATCGCATACGAGAACACAGATGTAGCGGCGGAAAGCATATAGGAAACTGCTCTGTGGACGGATCTCATATATACACCTTCATTTTTTCGTATGAATCAGATCTGCAACGGCATCGCCCGTATCCTCGACCGCTTTCTTAACGCTTGCTTTAATGTCGTGCGCGGTGTCAGAGACGTCTTTTTTAACTTCGTCGACGCGCTCTCCGACGGTTTTCTCGTCGCTTTTCCCCAAGGCGCTGTCGATGCGTTCGCCGATGGTTTTCTTGTCGCTTGTGTCCAAAGCTGCGTCAACTCGTTCTCCGATGGTTTTCTTGTCGCTCATGATTCTCTTTCTCCTTTGATTTTGGAATATAATGCATTTAACACGACTGCTTTTGTGCTTCTTAACGTCTTTGAAGCGAATGCTATTATTTGGCCTTTTTCTTTGTCGCCGGCTCACGGCCAAACACCAGGTCTGAAACGGCGTCGCCGGAATCATCGACCGCTTTCTTTGCGCTTTTGGAAATGTTGTGCGCTATGTCTTCGACTTCCTTTTTTGCCAAGGCAATCTTGCTCTTAGCCTTGTCAACATTTTCCGACACTTCGTCCACAACTTGGTCAACACGGTTGCCGATGGTTTTCTTGCTGCTCATGATTATTCGTCTCCTTTTTATTTGGATATCTTTATTTTGTTGTTAATGGTGTGTTTCCTCGGAGACATAGCCTGAAGGTAGCTTTTCACTTCCTGCTGAATAAGGCGCACGTCGAAAATTCTCTGCTCGCCGAGATGTCCCGTCTCAAGCGGGTTTAAACGCCAGTTTTCGTCCGTGTAAAGGAGTGTATTCGCATCGGGACATAAATCGCCTGCAAAAATGCCGTTCTCTTTACAAAACTTATTAAACTCAAAAAAGTCGGCAAGCAAAATATCCGGAATTGTTTCCTCCAATGCACCGCGTAATTTGGAGTAAGACGCTATTTGTATTACCATAGTGATGTTCTCTTCCCTTGAGAGAATGCCGGCGATTTTTTCGCGCAGCAGATCCTGCTCTTCTACTATAAGGATCTTTATTGAAGCGCTCATAATGGCCGGCTTATCCGCCGTTCATCCTTTGATTAAGTTCTTCTTCAATGATATGTTTTTCACGAGCCAGCCGCTATCGGCGGAAAAGCATTCTTTGTTAACTTTAACGGTATATTTTTGTAGCCATATCGGCTAATGGAGTTAATCGTTTATTGTCTTGCGATTATGTTGACAGAGATGAATATAAATTAGAAATAAACAACAACATTCCCGAACTAAAGTTATTCCGCATTACAAAAAAAAGTCTCTCTGCAAAACGAGTTTAACCCGCTCCGAAGGGAGACATTAGTTAAATGCATAAATGAAATAAATTAGAATCGGTAGCCTAAGCTGATTCCCCAGAAATTTTCCGCGTCTACCCGCGTATAGGAAGCTTCCGCGGAAATGTTATTCTCGAACTTGTAGCCGCCCATTAAATTGCCGCCGATTTTCGTCTTGCTTGAGAATCGCATAACTCCGAGGCCGGCGCCGGCATACCAACTGCCGGACGCTCCCGCCTCGCGCGGAAGGTTATAGATGTAGTTGCCCGACAAAGACCAGATGTCGAAAACATCTACACTCGCAAAAGTGAGGCGGACGTCTAATTCATCTTTTTCCGCAACTGGAATGAAATAATCCGCGCCTATCAAAAGTGAACCGTCGCAGCCGGAGCAGTTGATGAATCCGAGTCGCGCTCCGAATTCTGCCGCTTTTTCCGCCGACATCGCATTGCTTGAGAAAACGGCGAGGCACATCGCTATGGCAAAACCTGCAATAATTAATTTCTTCATTACTTTTTATTCCTCCTTGTGATGATCGGGCGCAAACGCTCGATTTCCTGCTGTGTTTCTGAACAGACCGTTCAATGCTGAAAAGCGCGGGAAGCGGTCTCGCAATGCCTTTTTGCCCAAAACCTCCTTCACAATATCTAACGGACAAGAGCAGGCGCTGTTTATTCCAAGAATATTCGTATCTTGGAACAATCAGACGCTTAGGCTTTAGATTATTACTGTATCAATGATATGGCATGCAAGAGGGCAGGGCTATCGGCGGAAAAGCATTCTTTGTTAACCATTACGGCATTTATTTGTAGCTATACAGCCTAATAAAGCTTAGTGTTATTAGGACAAACACCACCCATGCCATTGCGCCGCGCGCCCTATCAACAAATTAGTTGCTGAATTTGCTCTTTTTTCATTGCAAACTCAGTCGATGCCAATACTCTTGATTCGTCATCGCGCTATTCGGTTTCATAGCGCTTAACGCCTAAACCTATTTTCCGGCGAGCGCCCGGTCGAACATACCGACAATGCTGTTGCTCAGCGATCTGCTGAATTCTCCTGGCAGCAATCCTTTTGTGTAATTCAATTCGACTTTTGCGCCCGCGGCGGCAAGCATCTGCTTTGATTCTCCAAGTTTCTGGTACATCGCTGAATCCTCGTAACGGGAATACAGATAAATATAACTGCCGGCAAGTATTTTTAGTTCATCAGAGGGTATTATGAAACTTTTCGCGGAGAGAGATGTCACGACATCGGAAGAGCTGCTTATAGCCGGAAACGGGCCGGAATCAACTATGACCATTATGTACTTGCCGGGATTATAAAAACCGAGATATCCCGCCATGTTGGCGCCTCTCTCATAACCGTGAAGTATCCCTCTGGCCGGATCAACATTAAACCCTTCTTTTGTTTGCAACTCAGTTATGATTCCGCCGATAAACGCGGTTATCTCTTCGGGAGTCATTATTTTGTCGCCGGATTTCCATGCGGGAGCGACGAAAGCGTAATTGTATTGAAGTATTGTGTGGTACCATCTGGCAAAAGAATCGACGACTCCCTCGTCGTTGCCATGCAGACTGATCACCAACGGCCTCATCTTCTGTTTGTTGAATCCGGACGGCGCCCAGTACATATACTTTTTACTCCAATCGCCATTCAGATAACGCGATTGAGTTCCGTAAGCGGCGGGAGCGTCTTTAACATTTTTGATGTAATACCCCGCATCTTTCAGCAGACGCCGGTCAGGATTATATCCGTCCCGGTATTCTCCTCTGTTACGGTCATCTCTATTGTTGAAACCGCCGCGATTGTCGTAATTCCGATTGTCGCCGGGAAAACGGTTCATCTGCGCAAGCGCATTCAAATTCATTGCAAGGGTAATTGCCAGCGTCGCAGCCGCGAAAAGCGCCGACTTGGTTATGCTGCCGTAAAAAGTATTTTTCATATATAACATTTTCAGTTCCTCGATTTTCGCGAATCGCTTTCCGATCCGTTTTATGTGTTGTCTCTTAGCGCATTTATATTAAGCCCTAAGCGGCTCGCTTCAGTCGTTTCCCTGCAGCGCTCTTTGTGAAAAGATGTTGTCAGGTTGTCTCCCATTGATTCCTTGCTGAGTCAGGACATTGCGAATGCATTCTCCGAGTTCATTGAGTTCAAAAGGTTTGCTTAGATACCTTATGGCGCCGGCGAGGTAGCCTGTCAGCATGTCGTTTAGTGAAGCGCTGCCCGTGACGATGATAACAGGTATGTTTGAGGTGGAAGGCTTTTTTTTCAGGATACGGCAGACTTCCAACCCGTTCAAGGCGGGAATTTTTATGTCGAGAAGAATCAGATCCGGTTTTTCGCTCTCAATATGACTGATTGCGACGGCCCCATTCTCCGCTTGGAGCGTGCTGAATCCTTGTTCTTCGAGATAATCAACAATGATATCCAGAAAATCTTTGTCGTCATCTACTACTAAGATGCGATTGGGTTTCATAACGGCTCCCCCTTCAATTCACAAATGCATATATCGAAGCGATTGGCTAACATCTATCAACTTATTTTTCCATCAGCGCGTTACCGGCGCTCTGTAGAATTTCACGCCACGGCGCCGTTCTCGTAGATGGATTTCACAATGTGAACAACGGCTTCTGGCATGACGGTTGCCATATTGATGACAACGTCATTGAGTAACGGGTCATCTATGTCCTTTTCCATATATTTTTTTATGAACTGCCGGCGTTCATTTTCTATCTTGGCGATAAAGGTCCGCGCTCGCTTTTCAGTGTAGCCGGCTTGCTGCATTACGTTTTCAACTCTCTTTTCGAGAGGAGCAACGAGGCGGATCGCTATTCTCTTTTCAGGCGGAACCAGCAGATTGCCGCCTCTGCCCACAATAACGGCGTTTCCGTGCGCCACTATCGTGAAAAGAACTCGCTTGAGGCTCTTTATGTAAGAGATTGAGGAAAGGTTGGAATCCATCAGAGTTTCGCCTATCCAGTTCATCAGTTCCGAGTGCCCTTTTTCATCCAGCGTGGATACTACTCGGGTGGCCACCTCTCTGTCCTTGGCGATCAATTCGACAATCTTCCTGTCGTATAACGCCAAGCCAAGCTTTGCTGAGAGCATTTCCGCAACTGCGTTTCCATTGCAACCGGCTTCGCGGCTGATTGTCACCACAAGCCCGGGCAAGGCGGTTTTACTTTCTCCGGAACGTGTTTTTGTATCGTACTTAGACTTGCCTGATTCCCACTCCTTTATCCTTTCGCTAATCATTTTGTGGATATTTTTGTCTGGTTTGTCCGCCATTTATTCTCCTTTCGATTTACACCCGGTCGAAACCAAAGGCATCTTCCGACCCGGAGCATCTTTCATTTATCTCGTTTTATGAACTTGTCCATGCGGGTTGCCCATTCTTCAATAAGATTCTTCTATATCAATGATATGTTCTTGGTGAGGGAGGAACTATCGGCGGAAAAGCATTCTTAGTTAACTCTTATAGCTTTTTTTTGTAACCGTTTGGGCTAATGGCATAACATATATGAGACAATATTTTTTTTAGATGATAAAACGGATGCTCTCAGGGATAACAAAAGCATGCCGGGGGCTTCCACGACATGCCATTACCCAACGCAGCTTTTGATCAACATCATTATCCCGATGATCAAGAGAACGAATGCCCCGAGAAGTATTTTGTTCTTCATTCGGTTTAATCCGTATCTATTCATTCTTGCGGTTTTCCTTATTTAATAGCGTGTCAGACGCGCAAATCGCGAGGCGCTCCGGATGCGCGCCTGTTTTCAGCGTCTTGACGCATCAGGAGGAGAATCTTGTCGTCCGGCGCGACGGCGAGCCCTTTCTCAATAATTTCAAAGGTTTCATCGCTCATGCCTTCGTTCTGAAAAAATAAAGCGTGTTGCACGTATGCTAAGGCGACCTTCGGCGCAAGCGCGAGGGATTTGGTTGTCTTGTCCTTCGCATTATCTCTCTTTTCCGATGATTGATCCGCCGGTTTGTCTAAGCGTTCGCCTTTGTCTTTTTTATCGCTCATGATTTCCCATCTCCTTTAATCAGGGACGTTCAATATGATTATCATGTCCCTTTGGTTCTTTCGCGCAGCCAGCTATATCCTTCAACCTACGAAATTCACTATCATTTCGTTGAACTTTTCTTTCTCTTCATAGAATAGGCCATGCCCGCTTTTCTCGAATCGAATCAGTTCCGCGCCTTTAATTCCCGACGCCATCGCTTCAGCCAGTTCGAAAGGGCATATCTTGTCATGCGTGGAGTGGGAAATCGCTGTCGGAACTTTGACTTGCGCTAAGTCGTCGCGCAGGTCGGAGTCACGCAGCGCTATAAGGCAGGCTTCTGTTGCGTGGGGAGACGCTTCCATTCCCATGTTGTGAAACCACATGCCTAACTTTTGGCTGACCGCGTTTTCGGAGAGGAAAAATATTTTGCCGAAATCCTCGTTTAATTTCGCTCTATCCGCACGGCACGATTCGATGAAGCCGTCAACAGCTTCCGGTTCGAGGCCGTATGGGAAACCGTCTCTTTTGGTGAAACTCGGCGCGGCCGCGCCGAAGAGAGCCAGCTTGGACACCCTCTCGTTTTTTTGGCGGGCAACGTAATGCAATGAGATGGCGCCGCCCATCGAATGGCCGGCGAGCGTGACGTCGCGCAGATCGAGCGCTTCAATCACTTTCCCGATATCATCGGCAAAGACATCATAGTTGTATTCACCCCAAGGCTTGGACGATTTGCCGAAGCCGCGCATCGTAATGCCTATACAACGGTATTCACGCCGGGGCAACTGATTGAACTGATATTCATACATCTCATGGCTCAAAGGCCATCCGGGAATGAAAACGATGGGCTTGCCTTGCCCCCAATCCCGAATGTGAAGATATATGTTCGGTTCAATTTTTATATACTCGTCGTTTTTCATATTTCCATCCTTCCTTGATCACGATATTTTCGCGCGTCAAGCGTCTTCTTCCGCGTCGTTGTGTTTCTTGGAAACCCGATCCTTTGCCTTTACAATGGCGGCGGCGGTTTTTTCGTATGTGCTCGATACGGCATCCTTCGTTTCGCCGTAAGCCTCGCCCGCTTTGTCTGAAACGTCGTCCCATTTCCTTCTGATGGCGGCAGTCGTTTCCCTGCCGCTTGCCGGCGCAAGCAAAAGCGCTGTCGTCGCGCCGACGATTGTTCCGGCGCCGAATCCGATTAATGCATAATACAAATTTATCCGCTTCCGCTCACAAATCTCATCCCGCCTGTGTTTGTTCATGTTTCATCTCCTTTCAAATTGCTTTTAATTCGATCCGAATGCTATTGTTTCACCGCGTACGCTTCATCATTGGATACATTCAGAAATTCATTTAAAGCCAGTTTGTCGATCACCATTTTCACGCTTTTAGGCAGGCTGCGCATTTCGAATGTGCCGTTTCGCTTTTCAGCAATGTTTTTCATATGAACTAAAAAACCTACGCCTGCGCTGTCGAGAAATGTCACCTTTTCCATATTGAACGACAAGCGCGCGCCGGCGCCAATGTTTGTGGACACATAGGATTCAAGATCATGGCAGACGCCGTAATCCAGCTCGCCTTCCGGCTGGACCATAGTGAATTCGTCTTCATTGATTATGTGGCATGTAAACATTGGGTAGGCCTCGCTTTCACATTAATTAAAGGGGCAGGGAGCGTCTGCTTTTTAAACGAGCCTGCGCCCTTCAATCACTCTGACCAGAACAATGACTATAGCAATGACAAGCAGAATGTGAATAAATGAGCCCAGCGTATAGCCGGTCACAATCCCAAGCGCCCATAAAATTAACAGAACAACAGATATTGTCCACAACATATTTATCTCCTTATGAAATCCATTTAAATCCTATATCCTCAAGGTGTTTGATTTTCTCATATTCCAATTTTCTTTTCCTAAAAAGGCTTCTTTGTCCTTCCTGCCATCTCCACAGCGAATACCCGCTTGGAGTAACATGATTCGGAGGGGCGTTTGGTTCCTTGCCGTTCAGTTCCATGAATTTCAGCGTTTCCTGAAATCCTGTTTCAAAATCTTCATACCGTAAAGGAGTTGGAATATTAAATTCGGAAACCTTCGTTTTTGCGTCCTGCGATATTTGCAAAAGATTCTCTACAAACTCGTTTGAGCTTTTACTGAAATCATTTGTAACCATTCCTATTTCAGCGATGCTGTTGTTAAGCGTTTCAATCGCTTTGTGAACCTTAGCGTCTATGCTCTCAATGAGATTGCTGATGGAATTGCTTCCTTTGATGAGGGCGTACGCCAAACAGATAAAGGTTACGGCAATAGTGACGATGGATAATGCTATAACGCTATAGAAAATCTCTGTCCGGCTGAAATCCATGTTATGCTTTCCTCCATCAGGGTCGAAAAATATAAGATTCGCCCGATCTTAATTGGGGCTGATCAAAAGTGACAGGGCTCGCAAGAGAGTCTGCAAACTTTTGTTCAGATTTGCCAGCTATTGCGCGTCTTGCCGGATCTCTCTTTCCGCTTGGCTCCAGTCATGCCCCGCTCGCCCCTCAAGGCGGCCTCGCTGCTCGTATAGTTCATAAGCGCGCTTGGCGATCTCCGGGGTCAAATCGACAGCTTTTTTCGCGCTTTTCGAAATGTCTCTCGCGGTTTCGGCTACATTTCCTTTTGCCGCGGCGATCTTAACCACGCCCTTATCGACCGTCACCGCTGCTTTACTCACGGCTTTTTCAACACGTTTCCCGATGCTTTTCTTCTCATTCACGACGCTTTTCTCCTTATGTGTATGCCAACCCTTATCCATGTTCATGTGGATTGTTGGAGCTATACGACAATTGTGATATAAGAGGGCGATCGGCGAATATTGAAATTATCTTCATTCGCTTTTCGCGAGAAGTTCACCCCTTATCGTTGATATACTTCTTTGCTTTCGCATTATGTTTCTTATAGAACTTCTTCACTTTATTAACTTGCTTCTTCGTGCCTGTTAAATGCTCGGGATTCCCGTTGTTCTCCAATTGCTTTCCGACTGCTTTGTTGTTTGCGGGAGCGGCATTTGCTTTAGCGTTCTTTTTATTTGCGATCTTCTGATTTTCTATATCATCATTGATCGCATAAAACCCTTTGTGCTTCTGTCTCATTTCCATGATCGTTGCGGCCGGGTATTTGTAATGCTCGGATATGAATTTAAGATTAACAAGGTTGATTATATCATCGTCCCCGAGCTTAATCTTCTTCCAGTCTTTCCGGGGATTGTTTCTATAGTATCCGTAAGCATGCCCGTAGGGCGGGCCGACAACGGCGTTAGCGCTGACAGGGACGTAGAATATCTCCGGCCCGAATCCGTAGCGGCTTGTTATCGCCTGCCATGATGAGCCTTTCCGGCGGAGGCCGATTATTGCGGCCGGCGCAACCTTCGCCTGCCGGGCCAGATAGAATACGACCGGAATCTCCTCATCCGCTATGCCTTGCCCGCTGACATACATCACATCTTTCTGCGGCGCCGAAAAATAATCGCCGATTGAAACATAGAAACTGTTCCCGGCTTTGCTCATTGTTACCCCGGCATTCACGGCGGCTTCGGCGCCAAGGCATGTTACGGAAAAAAGCGCCAGCGTTAAAAATAAAATCTTTTTCATCGGATTTCCTCCTGAGCGATTTTGTATCCCTTTGCTTTGCTTATCATTCAAAGCAGTAAGTTGTTTATTATGCCGCCGGAAAAACGCCCCCTGCCAGGCCACAGAACAGGGGGCGTTCCGGACAGCGCCCGGTTGTCCCTCTAAATTCCCTATTAAATACATATCTCTTTCCCCCGCAACGGACTTCCGGGCATTTATTCTTTATTAATTATTGTGTTGTGAAAGTCCTTGTCTCGCTCCATTGAGAGCAGTTCGTGCAATAGCTGTTCGAATATGAAGAAATCGGGTCTTCGCCGTGAAACGCCCTGACTTTCCATTGATAAACAGTCGCCGCAGTTAATGGCGTGGAAAACGATGACGGATTAAAAGACGCGCTCGGAGCGCTTAACGTCAAGGCATAGGGCGTGGCGCCGCCTCCAAAGCTTGCCGGAATAGCTTGAACCTCATAACCTGAAGCGCCCGCAACCGCATTCCATGCGAGCGATGCGTTTGCTGAAACTCCTGTCGCGTTGTTCGCCGGAGTAGTAAGCGCGGGCGCTGAAAGCGCGACGTAATTTGTTTTTGTCAATGACATGGTTCCCGATTGAGCGCAGCCGTTTGCCGGAAGCAGGCAACCCTGACCGGCGGGCGCCGATGCGGTGAATTGCCATGTTCCGGATATGACTCCGTTAGCCAGCGTTCCATTCCATGAGGACGGTATATTGGCCGTGCATGTTCTGTTTAATTCATCCGTGGATATGTAGTTTGTTGTGCCGGACACGGAAAATGCTCCTGTTGAGCTGTTATAAGTTCCCGTGAATTGAGATTCCCAATGGTTGATTGTTATGCTGTTGTTAACGACAGTGACAAAGAAAGAATCGGGCGCCGGAGTATAATCAGGCGTGATATTGCAAGTGTCGCTTGTGTTTGTGTCGGTTCCGACATAATAGCCGTCAACCTGCGAATTGCCGGAGCCGATCAATATCATTCTATCAAGGTTCGCCTTAATTGCAGCGGTGTACAATGCTGTTTTTGCGTCATTGATTGTTCCGGCTCCGCTCAGGTTCACATCCAGCGCATCGGTTTCAACCTGAGCGAGTATGTTAGCCAGTTCAGTTGTGGTAAAACTTGATAACGGCTGCGCGTTCTCCGCAACTTTTGCCACAACCAGCTCTGTCAGCGGATTGATATTTACAGAAGAGCCGGTGACAAAAGAACGCATGAGGTTAACGCCGCTGCCCGCGGATACCACCAGATTGCCGGCTGCGCTGACGTTTGCAGGCAAAGTTATACTGAATACACCCGAAGAATTTGCCGCGCCGGTCGCAATAGATGAACCGGATTTTGTTCCGGTATCATCAATAAGGTAAACATCAACGCTTGCCCCTGCTTTAGCGACGAGGCCTGTAGCTTCGGCTTCGCGTCCAGCCTGTCTGCCCAACGCTATTCCGGAAGGAGCTGATACCGTGCCTGAAATTGTTGTCAATGCAGGCGCTGAAGAGCTGCCGCCGCCTCCGCCGCATCCGGCTATGATGAGAGCCAGAAAGACGCCTGCGGCCACGAGATATATTTTGTTTGTTTTCATGAAGCGGTCCCCCTCTGTTATTTGATCCTGTTTTCGCTTAATAAAGAATATGACTTTCGAGAAGGCTGAACTATCGGCGGAAAAGCATTCTTTATTAGCTTTTTCGTTTTATTTTTATAACCTTATTGGCTAACAGCGCTGATTTTATACAATCTCCGTGATTTTGTGATGATCGTTATTTGTAACTTTCGCCTCTTTTTTCTCATGGCTTCGTTTTTTGATGAAATTTTTCACTTCATGCTGAATGCGCCGCACATCGAAAATCCTCTGCTCTTCGAGACATCCCACCTTTATGCGATCTAATTGGCCGTCTTCATCCGAGTAAAGAAGAATATTCGTATCCGGATATAATTCGCTGATCGACATCCATTTGTCATCGCAAAACTTATTGAACTCAAAATAATCCCCGAGAACAAGATCCGCCTTAGTCTCTTCCAGCGCCGCCTGTAATTCGGAATAAGAAGACACCTGTTTAACCAAATCGATGTTTTTTTCTCCGGTGAGAAGTTCCGCGATTCTTTCCCGCGCCTGATTCCGTTCTTCCACGATAATCACTTTTATTGAAGGGCTTAAAACGGCAGCCATATGATCCCCTCCTTTCTTTGCTGTTATTCTTTTGATTCAACCCGGATTCGCCAATAGGATGTCGAATCCGGGGCAATGTTCAGAGCGGCGATCTGCTTCGTTATCGGCGCATTTTTTTGTTCATGAACTCAAGTTCTATTCACTGCAAAAATACGCCTGCTGCCTTGCATCTCATCCACTCTGAGCCATTGCGCCCAAATCCTAACGGCGGATTCTGATTCAATGATATCGGATTTAAAATGCCGGAACTATCGGCGAAAAAGCATTCTTTATTAACTTTTACGTTTATTTTTTGTAACCATTTGGGTTAAAGGAACAATGTATATGTTCCATGGATTTCAGCGCGCCGGGATGACAGACAGGCGACAATATATCGTCTTATAAAAATATTCAAAAAACACGCTGAAGAAATTGAATTCGCTGGATGATAATGCTAATTAATGTCTCTCTCAATTAATCCTTTATTTATCGCATAGAACGTCATGTCCGAATCTTTTTTCAGGTCGAGTTTCTCCATAATGCGATACTTGAATGTTTTCACGGTGCTGTAAGAGACATTCAGGTCGTCGGCCACTTCGCCCATTGTCATGCCGCGAGCCATTCTGATGAATATCTGATATTCCCGATTTGAAAGCTTTGCAATCAAATCCTTTTTTCCGGAAACGGTATCACGCGACGCTTCCGGATCTTTAAACGAAGCTGAAAAATAAATATCGCCGGCGGCTATCTTCCTTACCGCCGTGGTCAATTCCATGGCCGTGATCTTCTTGCACAGGTATCCTGATGCGCCGCTTTTAATGAAACTGAGCGCAAATTCCTTATTATCAAATATTGTCAGTATCATTATCTTCGTGCCAAGTTTCAATTCGACAATCTGCCGCGTGGCTTCCAAGCCGTCGATATCAGGCATGTCGTAATCCATCACGGCCACGTCCGGTTTAAGCTTTTTGCACATTTCGACAGCCTCACGCCCATCCGAGGCTTCGCCCACGATTTCCATATCTTTCTCCGCCGCCAACAGCCGGCAGATTCCGGCGCGCACGACGCCATGGTCGTCCGCAACAATTATTCTTATCATACGTTTGCCTCCCCATCCGGCTTTCTGATAGGAATAGAAACCTTGATGCAAGTTCCTTTTTCGGGCGTTGAATTTATTTCAAAATGGCCGCCGGACATTTTTGCTCTTTCTCTCATTCCAAGTATACCGAAATTATAACTATTTGGCAATTTGCATTCAGGCAACCCGCGCCCTTCGTCCTTCACTTCCAGCACAAGCTCCGAACCTTCTTCCTGTAAAGAAACAAATGCCTTCTTGGAGTTTGAATGCCGAACAACATTTGTAAGCGACTCCTGAAGGATTCTGTATGAATTTATTGCGGCGTCGGGACTTATGCGGGTTTCATCAACAGGCATTATCCTCGATTCTATCGCAACATCACAGTTTGTTTCGAATTCAAGAAGCAACGATTTTATCGCGGCATTAAAACCGATTCTGTCCATGATTAATGGACGCAGTCCCAGACAAATATGATGCAGTTCCTCGGATGTGTCCACTGTAATCCCAAGCAGATTCTTATATACATCTTCGACTGCGTTCTCGGATTTATGGTTTTTCAGCCATTCGATCTCAAGTTGCATGGAAATAATCTTCTGGCCGAGCGAGTCATGTAGTTCGCGGGACAGTCTCTTCCGCTCATCTTCCAGCGATATGATGTGTTTCTGATACAGCATTTCAAGTTGCTTTTCCCTGTCCTTCAGCGCTTCCTCCGCCATTTTGCGATGGGTGATGTCGCGCAGAACGCCTACTATGCCCTCGATATTTCCTTCTGAATTTTTTATCAGCGACAATGTCGTGCTAAGCCACAAAACCGAGCCGTCCGACCGCAGCTTCGCGTATTCGGCGGCGGCTTTTTCCTCGCTTTGTATGACCATGTCTTCAAAAAGCCCCTTGCTGAAAAACAAGTCTCCCACGTGGCTCCCGATCATCTCCTGTTCGGAATTGCCAAACATCTTTTCAGCGCCTCTGCCCCAATAGGTGATACGGTCGTCCATGCCCGTGGCCACAACGGCCTCATCAACGCTTTCCAACAGTCTTGCCTGAAAAGTTACATGGTCCATGGCCAGTCTGTGCGTTGTTATGTCGAGAATCTTCACCAAATAGCCGCTCACAGTCTTTTCGCCCGGCCGCAGCATAGGCGACATGAAAATGTCCAGAAACAATACGCCGGTTTTCCAGCAGTTCATTAGTCCGTGCGAGGCGGCATCCGCAAAGTCGAAACGGCTCTGATAGTTCACGGGATTGCCGGAGAGTACGCTTTCGAAGGTTTCCTTGGGAAGAAGCTTTTGCGAAAGAATGTCGAAGGAAAGAATATCCCCGACGTCCGGCGCTCCGAAGAGGTTCAGGCAGCTTTTGTTCGCGTGTATCATTTTCCCGTCGGGGCCAAAGAGCGCTATAGCCATGGGCGAAGCGTCGTAGATCATGCGAAAATGCTCGCGGCTTTCCAGCATGGCCTCCTCGAATTTTCGCGCGGCGCTAAGCAGCACGACGCGCTTTTCGCCTATGATCGCGTCAACTTCCTCTTTGCGAATTGAGGCCAACAGCGCATCCATTTCCTTCAGACGCGCGGAAAGCTGCTCGTAAGTCAAATCATTCGCGCCGCTCAAAGCGTTTCCTCTTTCAGGCGAAGCGCCGCCAAAACTTTTTTAGCGTCGTTCAGGTTGCCGAATATAGTAACGCGCGGTTCGGGTTTCATCAGAATCAGCGTGGGCGTGACTATTACTCCGTAATCAATTGCAGTTGAAAAATCTTCTATGACATCCACGATTTCTATGTTGAACCGGCCGGCAAGATGCTTGTTGCAGATAAGCGAAAGATTAGTTTGCGCAAGCGTTGAATTGGGCTCATCCCCGGCGACAAAGAGCAGGAAGAAATAGCAGGGCTGTCCCACATTTTTCTTATTCACACCGCTCATTTACGAACTCCCTTCACGTTCTTTTTGGCGCTGGCCGCCCGCCCGGCTCCTGCCGGCGGTTTCACCTTGCCGCGCAATTTGCCGCCTATCTCTATGCCTTTTTCAGTGATGATAAAATCCTTGATTTTGTTCGAGTGCATGGACCCGCGGGCTTTCACTATTTCTATAATGCGTTGTGTCTGCTCTGGAGTCCGTCTGTACTGCATCAACAACGCCGTGTCTATCAACGATGATATGCCTATGCCGCTTACATCTCCCGAGCTTTCGTCCGACCGGTCGAGTTGGTTTAGGAGTATAAGGGTGCTGCCCCGCTCTTTGCAGGCGTTTATGAGGCGCGTTACGAACTCAAAAGCCGTTTGCGTCGTTCCCATTCGGCCACATGCCGAAATAGCGTCAACCACGACATGCGCGGGCTTGAACGCGTCAATGGCGTCTATCGTATCCACAAGGTGCTCATCAGCCGCCCTTGATTCGGGCATGAAGTTCAGGAATCGCAGAATGCCCGACTTCAGCGCGGGCGTCAGGTCTATTCCCGTGCTGCGCATGTTGGTCACAATCGCTTCCTGAGATTCCTCATAACTGACGTAAAGAACTTTTTCTTTCCGCTCACATGCGCTCTTCGTGAACATGCACGCCGCCGTGGTTTTCCCCGTGCCCGACTGGCCCGCGAGGAGTATGCTCGTGCTTTTCATGTATCCGCCGTTCAGCATCGCGTCCAGTTTCTTGCTGCCGGTTGTCACGTGTTTCATGGTGGGCGTGCGGGAAAGCAACACCGATGACAGCGGAATGACCCGAAGGCCGTTCTTGAAAATGAACGGATGCTCGTTGCTGCTGTACGACGACCCGCGGTACTTCACCACCCGGATTCGGCGTGTTGTGACCTGCTCGAGCTGCCTTGCGTTCATTAAGATCACGCAGTCCATCATGAAATCCAGATAGGAATGCTGGTTGTACGAATTTCCCTCGTTCTTTACGGTGATCAAAGACGTGAACTCATGGTCGAGCAGCCAGTTGTGCAGCATGTACATTTCATTCCGTTCGCGTATCGGGTCGCTGTAAAGATTAAGCAGCACGTCTATCGCGTCGAAAACGATTTGCCGGGCGCCCATCTTGGCGGCTTTTCCGCCTATTATCGCCAGCATTCCCTTGAGGTCGAAATCCCCGGACACCACCGCTTCCGGATTCGGGCGCGCGTCCATTATGAAAAGGCCGCCGCTTTTTTCGAGCGCTCCAAGGTCTATGCCGAACGTCATCGCATTTTTGCGCAGGGCGTCTGCTCGTTCTTCAAACGTAACGAAGATGCCCGGGATGTTGTTCTGCGCCCTGAAGGCCAAAAACTCCAGCCCAAGGATGCTCTTGCCCGTTCCGGGCCCGCCGGCAACGATGGTGCAGCGGCCGCTGGGGAGCCCCCCGTGCAGAATTTCATCCAGTCCGCTGACGCCTGTCGGAACTTTTTCCAACACCGTGCTGGCGACCAAATTCAACTTGTTAGCTTCAATACTTTTTTCACTGCGTTTTTCCATCTGGGACTCCCATAAATAATTATTGCGCTATTTGCGCGCACTTCAAATATTTCCTCGTAAAACAATTCCAGACATCATCGTTATTTTCATCGCTGATTCACCGCGAATTCCGGGATTAACGGCCGCAATGCTTGCCGAATTAATGAAATCTATCTTTGCCGCCGGAATAACGCCCCCTGTCAGGCCACGGAACAGGGGGCGTTCCGGACAGCGCCCGGGTTTCCCACCATCATGCCCTTAAAATCCATGCATCCCAATTCCCCTACATATGCTTCCCCATATACTCAATTCTCTATACAAGCGCCCGCAACGGGACTCCCGGACAGTTTAATCTTAACTTTCACCGCGCTTCAGCGCGCGCAGCGCCCTCTCTTTAATTATTGTTATGGAGCAGTCAGAGACTATCAGCGGAAAAGCATATTTTATTAGCCTTTTTGGCATTCTTTTGTAGCCTTTTCGGCTAACGGACTTGTGCGCCATGCGGCTTTTGTGTTATTTACGATTAGAAATACGGTATCCACGCTTAAAATCGAATCCTGTCCCTCTCTGTTTTTTACAGGCTTTGTATTTCCCTCATGATAAAGCGCAGGATAAAAGTATTAATCTTAGCCATACAAAAATGCCTATTTCTTCGCCAGCAGAGTTTATAGAACATCGCACCTTCATGCCTGCGTCACGGTTACTAACGCTGACAGACGGCGGCATCCCCCATATGTCGGCTTAAAGCAGCCTGCGACCTGCTTGTTTCACCACTCCAAAGAATGTTTCGCCTTCACCATCTTCGACGCGCCAGATCGCGCTTGAGATGGGTTTGACGAGGCAGGGAAGGCATGAGGGGGCGCCTCTGAATTAAATCGACTCAAAAAAAAGCCCCCCCTGCGGAGGGCGTAATTGTAGTCCATTTTATTCGTTATTGCGTTCCATCTGCGTTCCGCTTTGGATGGTCAATAGCCTTTTTATTAAAAGGGTTTTTTGCCATGGGTTCAAATCCCACTCTCTCCGTCCCAGTAAATTACATAGGCAAAGAGAGCTCTTGCAATGTCCCTAAAACCCTTTTGCCATAAGGGTTTTTTGAGATTCATGGGGTGTCTCCGTGGTCTCTCGAACTACCTCCAAAACCACCGTTTCTTGCATATTTGCGTGACCCGTGCGTGACCCAACTTCAAATGCGGCATCAACTAATGCACGTGATGGAACGGTCGGTCTGACGTAGTTTCTCACAATGGTCTCGACAGTGTCACCGAGTTGATTGGCGACTTCATGCACCGGCATCTTTGCGTCAAGAAGACGCTTTGCGACAGTATGCCGGAAGCTGTGGATGGGCGACTTCTTGTTAAGGCCGATGGACTTGAGTACGATCCTTATGGCTCTATCAAGGTGTTGGTACTCAACAGGGCTGCCATTCGTATTGACGTATATTAGCCCTTTGATTGTAGCGTGGCCCTGGAGCTGCTTACGTTTCTGTAGAGAGTGAAGCCGTTCAACGAAGGCTGTAGGGATTCTGATCTGCGCGTACTTGCTGGTCTTTGTCTGCCGGATGTTGATTGTGGCAAACTTGAGGTCGCCAACATGTTCCCACGATAGTTTTATGGCATCGCTGACACGCATGCCGGTGTAGAACATGCAGTAGAACAATTCTTTATAAACGCCCCACGCTACCGTACTGCGATCATCACGTCCCTCGCGTTCTCTCCGCTCCAATTCATTGAAGATAAGCGACACATCATCGTCAGTGTACGGCGTGATGTTGCTGGCAGGCACTTTAACTCTGCTGACGTCCTCTACAGGATTGTCTTTCGCATATCCCAAGACCCTTGCTTTGTCGAACATCTGTCGAAGAATAGAAAGTTCTTCGTTGATGGTCTTGTTTGCATAACCGACGAAACCGAGGATATTTACAACGACGGCGAAAAATTACTTCCCTATCATATTACTGAATTATATAAAAATGCTCCGCCGTGGAGACCTACTGGTTTGCCGGAATAATAGTCAAACCAGCGTTTTGAAAAATAGAGACGTTAAACTCTCTATTTGCAGCTTGTCATAATACTCTGGCACCCGTGACGCCATCATTTGCCTCTGTCATCCTTTTTTATCTATAATAGCAACATCGAGTATCCGTCTCGCTTATATTGAGATATGGCATTGGCAGACAGACCATAGAAAAGGAGACCCAATCATGACAGTTGGAACTTACTTTAAGAAGCTTCGTGAAGAGAACGGCTACACAATGCAGAATGTTGTTGATATGGTTGACGGGCAGATTGATAAAACTCAGATCAGCCGCTTGGAAAACGATGAACGAAAGCCATCATTGTTAATGGCTTTGCTGTTTTCCGAACTTTATGATGTAACAATGAAGGAAATTGTGTTTCAGGCGTTTGGGAGAATGAAAGTCAAGAAATTGAAATAATCTGCAATAAGCATCAACGCATTCTCAAGACATTTAGCAGAGCAGATGGTGCTCACGTGGGTTGAAAAACAAAAAATCAGAAGTTTATATGATAACGATTGTTGTATAATAATAGTTTAGACAGGTTGAGAGGAGGGTATGATAAATGCCATTCTGTATCCAATGCGGCAATGAATTGAAATCAGGATCGTATTTTTGTGATAAGTGTGGCGCAAAAAACGAATTTGACGCAGTTGCTGTATTGCAGTCCGGCAATATTAAAACGCTCAATTCCAACCGCTCTGGATTTATCGCGGTTTTAGTGACAGTTCTTTTGGGCACAGGTATTGGCCACATGTACGCAGGTTTTTTACTTAATGGCATTTTGTTATTCGCAATAAGTATGTTGTTGGCATCGTGTTTATTTACGACATTTGCATTTTTACCCAATTTAGGCCCTATTGTATTATTATTAGTAATTGCTATTTGGTTATACCCAATAATTGATGCCGGAATGAAAGCTAAAAAAGGCACGATAAAAAAATACAATCGTTGGTATTATTATATTATTGGCTGGATTATTATCGTTGTCATAAGCAATATATTTACTACTGGATTAAAACGTTTTATTATTCAATCTTACATGATTCCGACTCCTTCAATGGTGCCGACTATTTTGCCAAATGACAGAGTTATGGGGAACCGGCTTATCTATCGTTTTAGTGACCCGAAGCATGGAGACATTATCGCATTCAAGCCGCCGTTCGCTTCATCTGAAAAAGAAGAATCGGGTTTTAGCATTATCGTTAAAGGCGAAAGGGTAGTCCCATATTTAAAACGAGTAATAGCCGTCGGAGGCGACACGATAGAGGTGCGGAACGGAATCGTATATGTAAATAATGTTCCGCTCGACGAGCCATATATAAATGAAAAGCCCAATTACGATTATCCGCCTGTGAAAGTGCCTAAGGATAATTTGTTTGTGATGGGAGACAACCGCAGCAACAGCCACGACAGCCACGTTTGGGGTTTTGTTCCCAAGGAAAATGTTCAGGCCAAGATTATTTTTCGTTTTTGGCCGATAAGATCAATCGGACCTATCAGAACGACAAGTATTACCGCAAATGTAATAAATACCCAAGTTGATAAAAATTTTATTGAGATTCCTACAGGAGAAAGTGCAATTGATAACACGTTGGGGTCAACAGATATTGCCCAAAATAAAACATCTTTCAAAATAATGACTAGGCCAGTTAATTACGATAACTTTGTAAAGCACTTTTCTTCACATGATATATTGAAATCAGCATTCAGTAATTCTGAAATATTGAAAAAATATTATAAAAAGACTCCGGAAGGTTATTTTATGTATTCACGCTTCATAGACGATTATGAAGATAAACATCTAACTTTGTACAATATTCAGCAGGATTATTGCAAAGAGGTTTATGGAGGGGAAATCGCATCAGAAATAGAATTATATGTCGCATGGCACTCAAAGCCGGATTCTGTTTTATCAACAAGATATACTGAAACGACTGGTTCATGCTGTTTACCAGAGAATTCCGATCAATTGTTGGAGGCTGAAGGCGTTGGTTACTACGACATATCAATAAACAACAAAGTGTCAAATGGTACTTTGCCATATAATATATCAGGAAGCAATGATACGTTTGCTGTTTTTAGATGCGTAAAAAGAGACAAATATAATGTTGCAGAAGATTGCCCTAAGTGCAATCCACGGTGGAAGAACTGATCTTATAACTCGATATACCATTAATACAATTGAAAAACTTCATAATAGGGGGAAATATGGGAAACAAAGCACATCAAGGTGACTCGAAAACATTTGAGCAGTTAAGTTTTGATGAACAATCAAAATCAATTAATGCTCAAATAGTAAACCTCAAAAAGGCTATCGAAGCGAATATCAGACTGGCAGGACAAAAAGGGAAAGACGAAAATGGTGTTCGCAAGAAGAGAATTCAACAACTTTTACGTATGTGTGAGAGATTAATAGAGAATCTGGGAATTGGACAGGCAGACGAAAAACACTAAAATGGATCGCTTGTTTATTCAGGCATATTCACAGAAACATTATTTTATAAAACGTCCAAATATTATAGTGCGATAACCACCCGAATTGTTTTTAGATTTTCATCACATAAATGAATATCCACTTGGCTTCCTCCAAATACTTCGGTTGACAACTCTTTGGCAACTCCTTTCGCGATTTCAATATACTGCGGGTCCTTTTCCAGCCCTTTCTTTATCACCATTCTGAATTCATATGTTGAAGCTGTTTTGTTGATTTGAACGGTTTTTGGAGTTCCGTCGAAATAATCATTACCCAAATATTGGACCAGTCTATTTGCTTCAGATTCGGTAATAGAAGAAGTGTAATATAATTCTCCTCCGTTAAATTCCAATCGTTTCCCCAAATGATTTCCACAACCTGAAAGCGTCAACAGCGTCGTTACGAAAAACAAGCTAAAGAGTAAATTACGTGCGTTCATCTCTCAAACTCCTTTACTTATTCGCTATCTCCCACAATTAATTTGTATCGGTTTTCTCATCATACCACAACTTTACATCTATCTACAACTCTCTACATTACGTTTCTTTTCAGTTTGATTCTGAAACAGTACAAAATCATACGCAATCATACAGTATCGTATTTGTACATACAGTTTAATTGTTTATACGGTTTAAACGCTGAAGTAAATTTAACCCCTCAATGAAAAGCTGATTCCTTGACAGGAACAAACGATGAAACGCCGGTGCAGGTGAGACGTATGCCGGAAGCCTGAATGCGTGTCATAAGATGAAAGGAATAAAAAAAAGAGCCCCCGGTGAAGAGGGCTCTGGTTTACATTACTATCAATTCTGCGTGACCCGTGCGTGACCCAACAAACAAAAAGGCCTTTGTTTGCTTGAATAGTGGAGAATCCCACTCTCTCCGTTGATCACGAAAGCGCGTTCCCGGAACAGGGGGCGCGCTTTTTGCGTTTGATATACACCGCAGAGAAATTCTGGCAGTAGGTACATTTTTTGCGATAGCGCTATAACGGATATATTATCAATAGGCCAAACAACCCAATTAAAAAATATTATTCACGATGTTTAAATCTGTGATATAATTCTCAGCAAAGTATTTTCTTGTCTTGTAAAAAAGCGGTCTTTATGACTGAATAATGTTGTTGGCGGGTAGCAGATACTTGACCGGATGCGGGTGTTCGAATTCGGTCTTAATCGATAGATATACTGGTGTTACACATGTCTCTGGATGCTTCCAATAAGGTATTTATCGGACGCGGTTGTGGCTGTGCAGTTCATGTGAAAAGCATCCATGTAATTATCTTAATAGGGACTATTGTTTCTCTTTTTTGTATTCCGAAACATTGTTATGGCGAGGCAGGGAAATCCGGAACAGAGCTTAGGCGCAAGCTTTTTATCATCGAGCGACAGCTTTCGAAGCGTGAGACAGCTCCCCGGAAATCGCTGACGGAGAGTGCGCTTAACATCAATGAAATCAATAAAAAGATAGAGCCGGCAGCAGATACCGACCCTGCGGGAAGCGAAACCGGAAAGGCCGCAGGGACGAATCAGAAGAATGAACCGGGGAGCGTGAGTTTCGATCTCGGAGGCGGCAGGCTGACTGGTTTCAAGCTATCATCGCAGGGGCTTGATCTTTCGTTCGCCACGGGAACCGGGCTGAAGCTGATGTTGCGTTCTGATTCGGTCGATCTTGAGTCTTTGCAGAACGACGGAAACATGAACGATGCGTTCGCGTCGTCGAACCGGGAGACGTTTTACGGGTTGAAGAATTTCGACGGGTTCAAGGATATGTTCGCCAAGGACGAGAAGACGAAGGATTATTCGGTGACAGGCGTCGGGTTGTCGTTCGAGACGAACGGACTCGGGATCGGGATGTTGAATTACAGCAAGCCGCCGACACGCAAGAAGGCGGTGTTTTTCGGCAATGAGAGCGTCGGGCCGTACAAGCTGAACGCGACGAACATCATTCCGGGCAGCGAGATTGTGCGGGTGGACGGCGACAAGCTGGAGCGAGGCGCTGGTTACGCATTCTCATATTCGAAGGGCGAGGTTACGTTTACGGCGCCAGTGGCTTCCGGCGCGCGCATTCTGGTTGAGTACGAGGTGGCCGACGGAAGCGGCGGAGGCGAGCCGGGTAAATTCACGGGGTTCAGAATTCAGTCGCTAAAAGCTGAATCGCAGTCTGGGGGCGCGCCTAAGCAGGCTTCAGGCGGCGGGATGAACGCCGTGTCGGATTCCGGCGTCGCTCCGGAGGACGGTTCGGAAAAGACAGACGGATTCGGAAAGATAAGATTCGGGCCGGCGACGTTGAGCAATTGGGGCGTTTCGTATCTTGCTGACGATCAGATTGCATACAGCAATATCGGCGGCTCGATATCGAGGAGCGAAACGGCGCATCAGTTGATGGGTTTCGACGGAGCGGTCTCGTTGTGGAAGAACACGGATATACAGATCGAGATGGCGCAGAGCACGGGCGACAAACAGAGGGAGTTGGGCCGTTATGCGAAGGCGACGTTCACGATTGCGGACACGCGCGCGTCGGATTTGAATCCGCTTGGCCCGTATCAGATGGACGAGAGCAAGTTGCCGGTGATTGAGGGCAGCGACGAGTTGAGGCTGAACGGCGTTTTGCTGAATAGAGATACTGACTACACGCTCGACACGGAATACGGCACATTGCGGCTGAAGAAGAAAGATTTGAATCTGTCGTCGCTCGACGCGTTCGAGATCACATACCGCTACATGACTGAGGAGGACGCCGTCTCCGGCGCGGGCGAAGCGCGGAAGGGCATCGCGGGCGCTGTCACGATGAAGAACACATTCGGCGGCGTGACCCACACGTATTCAGTCGAGCGGCGCGGCGCCGATTTCATGCTCGTCGGCGGGAAATCGGACAATCAGTTGAACAATGAAAAGCAGGAGTTGTCTTGGAAATCAGACAAGGGGATATCGCTGAAT
>Ga0172379_10002270_pt1 | contig 34614 bp, 35 predicted proteins | sample GrowelOW334metaG_FD_119756 | JGI IMG/M metagenome (GOLD analysis project Ga0172379, IMG submission 119756) | Groundwater microbial communities from an aquifer near a municipal landfill in Southern Ontario, Canada - Groundwater well OW334 metaG | ecosystem: Environmental > Aquatic > Deep... | reverse complement strand
TCGTCGTCTCTGAAGAAGAATTAGAAGCCACCATTATGGACATCCGTAAATCTCGTGCACCCAAAGTGCATATGGCGGAGCATAAACATGAGAAGGGTGAAAAATGTGAACACCCAGAACCAGAACTTCCCGAATTTAACGATGACTTTGTGAAAGGCCTTGGCCCCTTCAAAGATGTTGAAGATTTTAAAACAAAACTTAAGGAAAATATAAAATTAGAAAAAGAAAATGGGCAGAAAGAAAAAACGAGATTGAAAATCATAGAAAAAATAGTAGAAGGCAGTGTTATGGATTTGCCCGAGATCTTAATTGAAGTTGAATTGGATAAAATTTTGTATCGTATGGAATCTGACATTACCCAAATGGGATTGAAATTCGAAGATTATTTAAAACATTTAAATAAAACCAAAGAGGATTTGAGAAAAGAATTCAGAACAGATGCAGAAAAGAAAGCCAAGCTCGCTCTTATTTTAAATGAAATAGCAAAAGAAGAAAAAATAGTCGCCGATCCAGAGCTCGTGGCAAACGAAGTCGTAGCTATTTTAGAACATTACAAAGACGCCGATCCCGAGCGCGCCCGCATGCACGCCGAAAACGTCCTTACTAACGAAAAAATATTTCATTTTTTAGAAACTCAATAAAAAGTCTGTGCAACATCGAATGTTACACATTATTATAAAATAATTAATTAAATAAATTTTATGGAATCTGGTAATAATTTAAAAAAACCATCGTCAGAAGATCTAAGTACAAATCCCGAAGAAGAAAACCGTAAAAAAATTTACGCGGAAATTAAAGAATTAGAAGAACGATTATTAGACTGTAAAAAATTGGAGAAAGAAGAAATTATAAAAAAAATAGGAGAATTACATATGAGATTAGGAGAAGACCATATTCTTAACAAAGAAATATTTGGAAAGGGTTTGACAGATAATTAATCTAAAAACGTCCTCACCAATAAAAAAATATTTCAGTTTTTAGAAAGTCAGTAAATTTACTAAAAAATAATTTTCGAAGGGGTTTCGAGGCTGTCGAGCCGAGAACTTCAGGATTTTTTAAGCTTCAAAAAATCCGTACCGAAGAAAATTTATGTTTTAGAAAATTTAGTTTTAACCAAAGTTATCCACAATAACGATTTTTTTCAAAATTGACGAAAAATCGTTATTTGATAGTATCTAATTAAAGGAGGTTAGATTCTTTGAAACAAAACAAATAAACGGGAACGCTCGAAACCCGTGTCAAATACAAGCTTAGGAGGAGCTTATGACAAAATTTAGAGCAACTATTTTTTTTCTTTCATTAATCTCTAAGGAGGATAAAATGAAAAAACTTTTGACGTTGTTTTTGTGTCTTTCGTTAATGACCATAGGCGCTGGTTTTGTTTTCGCTACAACAAATGCCACGGATGAAGGCATCATAAAGACAGCTGGACTTGACCCTTCCGCTAAACAGGAACCGTCAGTCATCGTAAAAGCAACCATCCCGGATGAAGGCGTACTCATGAAGACAACAACGACTATGGCAACAGTGGAATCTACAACAAAACTCGACAACTCGAGAGTAACAACAACCTTGGTGGAGATGATGAATTCCTCCACACATACCGGCGAATACAGCACAGGAGTGGCTGCCAGCAACGAAAATGTATTCAGCTCAAAGGTGAGAGTAGACAAAGCCATATTCCGGCTGGCATCTCTGCAGGCCCCGCAGGTGGTAATGATTTAACCTCTTAAAAGAAAAAGTTTTATTTTTATCGTTTCATCCCTCCCACACAGGCAGAGCAGAGGCCCCCCCTCTCTCTGCCTGTCTCAATTTTTACCTTGAAAAAGGTATTTTTTTATTTAAACCAAAGAATTTTACATACTTGGACATCCGATGTCCAAGTTACGTATTTTCCTACCCTGACAAGGGGAGGTTAGGAGGGGTTGCATTTTAAAATACAAATAGAAAAAGCCGCCAGTGTTCTTTTTCGTTGTTTTTGAAAAAAATCTTTACGACTTTGATAATTAGGTCTTGAAGACCTAGATAAATGTGGTAGGGGTCACACGGGACCCCATTAACCACTACTATGAAGAAAGTCTACCTTTAGAGTAGAGAAAAATTAAGAAAAAAGCAAACTAAATTATCCACAGGCTTTTTTATTTATACCAAAGAATTTTAGTTCCGTTAGTAGTAGCGACTTTGACTAATTCATCGAGGTTGTAGTATCGGCAAGCCTCTTGCATTAAGCGCAACTCAACCCACATATCTCCATCTACAAAAGGCTCATAGAAGTCCGCAATGTTATCTACGCCGAGACCTACCAACACTCCCGCTTCTAGCATTTCAGGTACATTCGCTATAGAATTATGCACTGGAGCATTATATTGATCCAGCTGTCGCATAGAAAGCGCCGCGGATGGACACACTACCACAGCGATACCAAGCTCCGCCATTTCTTTATAAATTTTCATTCGATATTCTTTTGGTTGCGCAGAAACAGAGATAGCATGAATAGCAACAGTCCTCCCCTCGTAATGGTGCCGTTTAACCGCAGCAATTAATTTCTCCATATCGTGCTCATTTGGATTATTTTCCTGATCAATATGAACATGCACCGGCTTGTTTAATTTTTTAGCAATTTCAAAAAGATAATCTAAACTTTTCTCATCATTTGGACGATCTTTCGAAGGCAAACCTCCAGCGATATCAGCTTTGGTAGTAATTTCTTCGTAAAGAGCGCGAGCTTTGTCGTCGATAAGTCCACCCAAGGGCTGAGTCGCAATCAATAAAGTAATTTTATCTTTGTATTCTTCTTTCACAGCTACGGCTGCATCGATAGCTTTGTGCCCGACAGCATCATAAGCATCCACAAAAGTGCAAGTTATTTCACATCCCTGCTTAATTAGAAAATCTAAAGCGCGCCTGATCCTTACCTTAATATCTTCCACAGTACTGTTTCTTTTTATACCATCACTCATGCACCACTTTATCTCCATATCCACCATGGCTTTATCTAGCCCTTCCCTAGTTATAAAATAAGCCTTATCAAAATGCGCATGACAGTTTACAAATCCGCTACGTTCATTAATAGCTCTAAGCATTTGCTTTTTTAAATTCCAAGGATTTATGTCTTCCATACTCTACTTATATTTTTCTTTTACTTCTTGATAAGCTTCTCTAAAACTCTTCCCAGCTTTTACTAATTTTAAGGCTTCATCCGTAGCATAAAGTTCAGCACTGCAAGCATTCTCCAGATTTATTTTTTTGGCTTCAAGGTTTTTTACGACTAGAATGGCAATTTGGATAGTTTCTAAAGCAAGCTTCATACCTTTTAGATATGGTTCTTTAGTCAGCTGAAAATCCCTGTTGTACCCAGAAAATAAATTTTTAATAATATTTTCTATTTGATTTTGATAGCCATTAAAGATAGCGACATTCCCTCTGATTAACTCCAGCACATCGTAATTTTTCTTTTGGGGCATAATACTGGAACCGGTCTTAAATGAATCTGGTAAAGTAAAAAAATCAAATTCCTTGGTAGTGAAAAGAATTAAGTCATTTGAAATCTTACCAATATCAAACATTACGCTCCCAATAGCTTGTAAGACGATGTTTTCAAATTTTCCTCGAGACATAGCGCAATACATCGGATTCTCCTGCACTTTTTTGAAATTTAATTCTTTTGTAGTAAATTTTTTATCTAATCCTAAAATATTTTCTCCATAACCGGCCGCTGAACCGAGCGGATTCTGGTCGATAACTCTCATCACTGCTTCTATTAAAATTAGATCATCTTTCAAGCTATCATGAAAAGAACCGAGCCACATGCCGACAGAGCTTGGCATTGCTCTTTGTGTATGAGTGTAGCCAGGCATTTTTATTTTGCCTTGTTTTTTAATCTGTTGTTCTAATTCTTTAATTAAAACCTCAACTTCTTTTTTAATTTCTAAAAGTTTTTCTTTGCTAAAAAGACGTTGCATTACTAATGCTTGATCATTCCTAGATCGTCCAGTGTGCACTTTTTTTCCTACTTCACCATAATGTTCTGTCAAAAATGATTCTATTGCAGTATGCCCATCTTCTTGCATCTTATCGATTTTAAATTTTCCAATTTTCCAAAGAGATAAAATTTTATTTAGACCGGCAAGCAAAGTATCAAGTTCTTTTTTGCTCAATATTTTTATTTTGTGGAGCATCTTAGCATGAGCCATCGTTCCCTTGATGTCATAAGGTAGAAGTTCTAGATCAAGTAAATAATCCACTCCCACGGTATAATCCTCAATAATTTTATTTATTTTTAAATTAGTCCCTTTTGCCCCTTTTTTATCCCACAATTTTTTCATAATTTTTTATTTTTTATTTTTTATATTAACTTTTTTTATTCCCACCACGGCGAGCAAGTTTATTTTTTTTATCATCAATTTCTTTAGCTAATCTCATCTGTAAAGTATATACTTCTGTAAATCCTGCGCTATTATTTACATTAAAATTATATCCTTCACTATTGTTGAAAGAAGTATAAGAAAGCGCATATGGAGAAGTGATCGCTACCACCTCTAGATTTCCTTTATAAAGTCTTACTGTCACCTCTCCTGTAACTCTTTTATTTACAGAATCGTTAAATGCATTAATTGCTTCCATAGTTTGATCAAACCATAAAGCGCCATAACACATATACCCCCACTTTATATCCATCATTTCTTTTAATTCGTTTAATTGTCTAGTAGAAACATATTTCTCCAAATTCCTATGTGCCTCTATGATCGTATGCGCTCCTGGATGTTCATAAATACCTCTATTTTTTAAACCTACTAAACGATCTTCGAGAAGTTGCACTGTTCCGACTCCATGCTTTCCAGCAATTTTATTTAAATTAATTATAAGCTCAGAAAGTTTTAATTTTTTACCATTAATAGCAGTCGGAAGTCCTTCTTTAAAGGAAAGTTTAACTAACTCAGCTTTATCTGGCGCATCCTTTGGAAGAGTATAGGTAGTTAAAAACTTTTCTACTGGCACAATAAGTTTTGGATCTGTGATTTCTCCGCCTTCCCAAGTTATCCCCCACATATTGTCATCATCACTATAAGGAAAATCAACAGTCGCTGGTACAGGAATTTTATACTTCTCAGCATATCTAATTTCTTCTTCTCGATCCATCCCCCATTCCCGAACGGGCGCAATAATTTTTATATTTTTATCAAGAGCTAAAACATAACCATCTAATCGCACTTGATCATTCCCTTTTCCAGTACAACCATGAGCAATACATTTTATACCTTCCTTTTGAGCAATTTCTACCGCTTTTTGAGCTACAATAGCGCGACCAATAGGTGTCGAAAGGCGATACTCGCCTTGATAATGAGCATTCGCCTTGATGCCCTTTGCAATATACTGAGTGGCAAATTCTTCCCTGACGTCTAAGGTGTAAGCTTTTATCGCACCAAACTTGAGAGCCTTTTTTTCTATCGCTTTCAAATCATCATGCTGTTGACCAAGATTCATCGTCAAAGTTACCACTTTTGCATTATAATTGTCTTGAATCCATTTCAACATCACAGAGGTATCAAGCCCCCCAGAATATAAAAGCAAAACTTTATCAATTTCTCCATTTTTTGCCTCATAAGAAGAAGTCTTAATATAGGAGGTTTTTTGATCTATTGTTTTTCCTGATTTTTTCATTTTTTTTCGCCAATTAACATTTAATTAATTAATAAAAAAATAACCCCTTATTGGGGTTATTTAAATAAAATATTTATAATAAAAATCGAAAACAGAAAAACGCGGAACTAATTCTTCGGTCTTTTTCTCTTTTAATCTTGCTTGATACATTAGAAAAGATAGTAGCATTTCTGAGAACATATGCAAGCCTAGCTAAAAGTGGAAAACCCCCACACCTTTCTTTTTACAAAAAGAAAGGTGTGGGGGAAAACTTTTACAGAAAAACCAAAAAAATACTTTTTCCGGTACGGATTTTTTGAAGCTTAAAAAATCCTGAAGTTCTCGGCTCGTCAGCCTCGAAACCCCTTCAAAAGTGCATTTTTGGTTTTTCTAATCTCATCTCGAAGTTTTTGAGCTTCCATTTTTGGATTTTTAGAGAAGATAATACCTCTAGAAGAATTTATAATAAGCCCCAAACCTTTGCTATTTAATCCAGCTTTTAGCATTTCTTTTAATTCCCCACCCTGAGCACCTACACCAGGAGCTAGAAAAGTCATATCTCCCACAATCGAGCGAATTTTTTTCATCTCTTTAGGATAAGTCGCCCCAACGACGAGCATACAATTTTTGTTTTTATTCCATTCATTTGATACTTTCTCTGCCACAATCTGCCAAAGAGGTTTTCCTTTAACCTTTAAATCTTGAAAATCTTTTGCTCCAGGATTTGAAGTGCGACAAAGTAAAATCACTCCTTTGTCTTTTCTATCCAAAATTGGTTTTACTGCTTCATATCCTAAATATGGGTACACCGTAAAAGCATCAATGCCAAGCCAATCAAAAATAAATTGCACATAACCATTATTTGTATTCCCAATATCCCCCCTTTTTGCATCTAATATAGTAAAAATGTCCGAATAATTTTTAATCAAATAATCCATCGTCATTTTTAATTCTCGTATTCCTTTGTCACCTCTAGCTTCATAAAATGCGCTATTTGGTTTAAAAGCAGCCGCATATTTGTGCGTCTCTTCTATAATCCATTTATTAAATTCAAATTGTGGAAATTTCTTTTTCAAAAATCTTTTTGGAATTTTTGCAAAATCCGCATCCAACCCAACACAAAGAAGTGAATTTATTTTTTTAGCTCTTTTGTTGTATTTATCGATTATCATTATTTATTTTTGGATTCTAAAAATTTTTTACCATGTCCGACTTTTGTATTTATTGGAACTCCAGCTTTGCATAATGGACAATCTTTCTCGTCATAGGTAGTAACATAAAGACTAGAAAGAAAAGAAAAAGGTACGTCTTGTATTTTCGAACTCAAATCTTTATTTTTATTAACCATTGCGCAAGCGTCAATGATGTTTCCACCAGCATCCTTAACAGCCTTAGCTGTTTTCAAAAGTGAGCCACCAGTTGTTACTATATCTTCAACAATCAAAACTCTTTTGTCTTTGACATAATTATCATATCCCCGAGTAAAAATTTGTCCACCACTTGATGATTTTTCTGTATATATTGCTAATATTTCTTTACCACATACTTCGCTCAGGTGATGTGCCGTCCACTGAGAAAGAATAATTCCTCCTAATGCTGGGCCAACAACAACTTCGATATTTTCATCTTTAAATTTTTCTGCAAAAAGCTTTCCTATTTCGGATGTTTCTTTTGTATGTGGATATAAAAAATCTTTATTTACATAAGTATCAATATGGAGTCCCGAAGTACCTACAAAATGACTTTCTGAAAGCACTGCGCCAACTTTCTTTAAAATCTCTATCGTATCACTCATAAATTTATCTTAACCTTTCTTTTATCTCTTTTGCAAGATATGGGTTCCACATTGCGCCCGTCGCTGACATCACAATATCCGCCCCAGCTTTTTGATATTCAAAAAAATCATCCGGGGTTGTCACTCCACCTACGCCAATAATAGTAAATTTATACCTCATTTTTTCACGCAATTTTTTTAATCTTTTAACCATATCTAGTCCTGCCCATTTTATAGGGCTACCGCATATCCCTGATCTTAATCGCCATTCTCCTCCCGGTAATGCTTGGTTCCCTTTCTCATCATGAACGGCCGAAGGAATTGTATTAATAGCAGAAAAACCATCTACGATACTCCCAAGCTCTTGGACAAAAGTTCTTAGTTCATCTTCATCTTCAAAATATGGAAGTTTAATAATGAGTGGCGTATTTACTATTTCATCTTTAATAGCTTTAGCGATTCGAATAGATTGTTCTAGATCAAAACATAAAAGTCTCTTAACTTGATTACCTTCATTCGGGCAACTAAAATTAGCTTCAATGACATGAATTTTTGTTTCTTTCATTAATCGAGCAGCCAAGACCCAATCATTTAAAAAATCTTCTTCAGAAAAATCAGCATCCCATCGAGTCCCCTCAATCATTCCACATACTACCTGTCCCTTTGAGCCATCTACTTGTTTCATAAGCCCAACAATGTCTGCTTGCCAAATTTTAGGATCATAAGAAGGATTGCCAAAAGAATTAGTTATTGCTAGTGGTTCAGTAAATTGTTTTTTTGTAGTTAAACCTTGTCGTGCTTTTTCTAGTGTTAAATCTCCATTAATATTGACTGGTAAAACATTTGGCCACTCATTACATTTTTTTGCGCGAGTTCGTACAGTTTTATATACACAAATATCAAAACCTTTTTCAAATGCTGCTTTCATAAATTTTCCATTTATTAACGGCCCCGCCGGAATACCAAAAGGTGAATTTACTTTAAAACCCAAAAAATCATATTTTGGTTCTCCTTTATTTTCTAAGACTTTTCCATCAGCAAAGGCTCCAAAAGGTCCTTTTTCATAATTTTCTTCGTAAGATTTTTCAGGGTCGTAAAATGGGGGAAGAAGCATATCTTGATTCTAATATAAAACAAGTGTATTATCAAAGGATGTTAATACCTACCGTTATAGAAAAATCACAATTTGGAGAAAGAGCTTATGATATATATTCTCGCCTTTTACGCGAAAGAATTGTCTTTTTAGCAGGTCCAATTGATGACAATGTAGCAAATATCGTAATTGCCCAGCTTCTTTTCCTCGAATCCGAAGACGCAAAAAAGGATATTTTTCTTTATATAAATTCTCCAGGCGGATCAGTCACCTCTACTATGGCTATCGTGGACACTATGAATCATATACGTCCAGATATTTCCACTTTTTGTGTTGGGCTGGCCGCTTCAGGCGCAGCCATAGTGTTATCAGCAGGCAAAAAAGGCAAGCGTTTTATTTTACCGAATGCTGAAGTTATGATTCATCAGCCGATGGGCGGAGTAGAAGGCCAGGCGACAGACATCGCTATTACTGCTAAACACATTTTAAAGACAAGAGATAATCTAAATAAACTTTTGGCAAAAAATACTGGGAAATCTCTCCCTGAAATAGAGAAAGACGTAGAAAGAGATTTTTTTATGGATGCAGGAGAAGCCAAAAAATACGGCATTATAGACGAGATAATCACTAAATCGAAAATTCAGGAGAAAAATAATAATTCAGAGAAAAAATCTTAAAGAATTTAACTTTAAATTACGAAACTCTTTCTTGGCATACTTTTTATAAAGCAATCTATCTGGCGTTGCTACGCCAGCGAACTGCTCGGCTACCCGCCTGCGCAAGGCTTTCTAAAAAGTACGCCTACGACAAGTTTCGTAATTCAGAGTATTTTAATACTTCCGCCATTGTTTCCAGCCATAATATATTCGGCAACTTTATTTTCCACTATTTCCTCCATAGCGCGCTTGATTGGACGGGCACCGAATTCTGGATCAAATCCAGCGCTCCCTATTTTATCTATTAAGGCATCAGTAATTTCTAATCGTATTTTTTTATCCGCAAAAAGTCTTTCGGAAAATTCATTCAGCAATAATGTTGTTATTTTTCTAACCTGGCTCTGATCTAACGGTTTGAAAAGCACCACGTCGTTGAATCGGTTTAAAAATTCCGGGGCAAAGATGCCTTTTTGGATCAAACTATTTATTAAAGTTTTTTTCTCAATTTTTGGATCAGCCACAATATCCGTACTCCCGGCATTAGAAGTCGCAATTATTATTGCTTCTTTGAAAGAGGCCTCTCTTCCAGAACTGCGGGTCAAGCGTCCTTCATCTAGAACCTGTAAAAGCAAATTACGAATTAAAACATTTGATTTCTCAAGTTCGTCGAAAAATACCAGAGAAAGTGGCGACTCTTCTATTGCACCAGAAAGCCTTTCAGTAAAAGGTGTTATAGAATCAGATAAAGAAAATTCACTCATATCAAAACGGATCATTGCATTCTTTCTTCCAAAATAACTTTCAGCTAAAATCTTGGCTGTATAAGTTTTACCCACACCAGTCGGACCCAAAAATAAAAAACTCCCTGCAGGCTTGGAATGGTCCGCAATACCCGTACGTAAACGCTTTAAAGCCTCTGTTACATCTTTCACTGCCTCATCCTGCCCTACTATTTTTGCTCGCATGCTCGCCTCAAGATTGGATAATATTTGAATCTCATTTCCACTCATGTCTCCTATTGGTATATTGGTTTTATCAGACACTATTTGCCTCACATCGGTGACAGTTATCTTTTTAGGAAGGGCTTGAAGCTCCTCTAGAATAGAAAGAGATTTTGTTGGCTCAGATTGATTGCCGATTAATCGTTCTGCTAAACGAACTATCTCGAGTAATGCATCTTGCTCTATGGAAATTTTTAATCGCCTTGCATGGCTCATGAGAATAGCGACGATCTCCTCTTTGTTTGGCTCCAAAACATCCACTTTTTCAAACCTAGAAAGAAATTCTGGATAATTTTTTAAAACTTGATCATAATTTGAGAAGTCTGTTGTTATAATAATTCCCAAAGCTGGAGATTGTAAATAAGGCATTAACTTTTCATATAAAGTCTCATAAGTATGAATATTTTCAATAACAATTATTACATTACCCGCTCTTCTTGCCTCTACTAAACATTTATCAAAATCTTGCAAACTAATTCCTTCCACCAGCAATTCCACTACTCGATGATGAAGAATGCCAGGAAAAGAAAATCCTGATTTTCCCAAATGCCCTAAATATGAAATCAAGGTGGACTTTCCTACTCCCGCATCTCCCACCAATAAAACATTATGGTTACTGCTTTTAGAAAGTCCGCGTTCGATCATTCGGAGTGATTTTTCTTTACCATAAATACCAAAAGAGGGAGACACAGCTACATCTTTGCCGTGTTTACTTAATGTATACGTTTCTCCATAAGAAAGCGAAGAACCAAAACTTTCTAAATTTTGCAAATATTCTTTGCTAATTTTTATAGGCAAAAGAAAAAAAATAGGAAAAGTTAAAATTACAACAAAAGTAAAAATTAATCCAATAATTATTAAAATTACACGAGCCACAAAACCTAAAATTCTAGAGAAAATATAAAAAACAAATTTCTCAAGTATATCTGCATGATCACCAGCATCTTTATCCATTTTCCATGGAGAAAAAAGTGTCTTAAAAAGGAGCGGAGTCGAAAAAGCATTAAAAGCATATATCACAAGATTTTTCCAAGACTGTAATCCAGAGTGCATTCTAATATTCTAACACAAATGGATCCCGTTAGAGATAGAGGGTCGCTGCGAGCCCTCGCGATCTCTAACGAGATGGACAAAATATGGACAGTCTGTTATACTAAAATTGTTGAAATTTAAAAATTTAACGAATCTTTTAATTGTTTAATTTAAAGTTGGTTCACAGGAATATCCATATATTATGAAGTTTTTAAAGAAAAATTTGCAAATTCTTACTAAGGTTTTTCCAGCAAGGAAATAAAACCAAAAATATAATGGTTTGTTCTTGTAAGCTCGCTCAAAGCTTATGAGTATAACAATAATAATTCTAATCGGGGCTGTGGTGCTCCTTTTGGGTGTGGGGGTGGGATACTATCTTCGCCTAATCATCGCGTTAGGGAAAAGGAGATCTATCGAAATAGACATCAAGCAAATGATGGTCGGCGCCAAAGAAGAAGCGCAAAAAATTACTGAGGAAGCAAAAAAGAAATCTGAAGAACAACTAGTATCTTTAAAAGAAGAAGAAAAAAAGAAAGAGATTGAATTTAAAGAAACAGAAAAAAGGCTCATAAAAAAAGATGAGTTTTTAGATGCGCGACAAGTGGAAGTAGATAAAGAAGTGGAAAATATCAAAGTGAAGGTGGAAGAAATAAAGAAAATTCAAGAGAAAGTATCAAAAATAGAAGCAGAAAAAATAGTAGAGTTAGAAAGAGTAGCAAAATTAACTGAAATTGAGGCTAAAGATGAACTTTTAAAAGATGTTGAAAAAAAATATGAAGAAGATATTTTAATTAGGATCCAAAAACTAGAAAATTCTAATGACGAAAAGCTAGACCGAAGAGCAAAAGATATTTTGGCAACTTCTATTCAACGCCTATCTTCCAGTACTGCGTCTGAATTGATGACAACAGTAGTTGCCATTCCAAACAACGAAATTAAGGGTAAAATAATCGGCAAAGAAGGAAGAAATATACGAGCGTTTGAAAGAGCCTCTGGGGTTGAGCTAATTGTAGACGACACACCTGGTTCAATAGTTATCTCCTCATTTGATCCGATTAGAAGACAAGTCGCCCGGCTCGCATTAGAAAATCTAATATTAGACGGACGTATCCAACCAGCTAAAATCGAAGAGTTGGTAGAAAAAGCAAAAGAAGAAATAAATAAAATTATAAAAGAAAAAGGAGAACAAGCAGTCTATGAATGCGGAATATTCAATTTTGATCCACGCATTATCGCAATCATCGGACGATTGTATTTCCGCACGAGTTATGGACAAAACGTTCTTCAACACTCTATTGAAATGGCACATATCGCTGGTATGCTCGCAGAAGAATTGGGAGCAGACGTAGCAATAGCCAAAGCTGGAGCTTTGGTGCACGACATCGGTAAAGCCTTGGATCACGAAGTACAAGGCACGCATGTTGAAATAGGTATGCGAATTTTACAAAAATTCGGAGCGGATGAACGCATTATTACTGCGATGAAAAGCCACCACGAAGATTATCCTTATGAAACTATTGAGTCCATCATTGTTCAAACAGCAGACTCAATTTCTGGCGGACGTCCTGGCGCGCGCCGTGATTCAGTAGAAAATTATTTAAAAAGACTTCAGGAACTTGAAGCGCTAGTGAACGCTTTCCCAGCTGTTGAAAAATCGTATGCTTTGCAAGCTGGACGTGAAATCCGTATCTTTGTAACACCAGAAAAAATATCTGATGCTGAAGCAAAACTTATGGCTCGCGATATTGCCATAAAAATAGAACAAGAACTCAAATATCCAGGAGAAATCAAAGTTACAATGATTCGCGAAACACGAATTATTGAATATGCAAGGTAAAAAAGCCGCTTGCCCGCACACCTATTTTGGTATTATTCTGCTTTTTCATTAAATATCTACTTATTTATATTTTCTTTAAAAAACTTCCCTATTTTTACAATTTTTTTGGCAGAATAAAAAGCAATACCAAAATAGGTGTGCGGGCTTGCCTAAAAAAACCCTTGATATATAATGTATAGGTATTAAAAATAAGAGTTAAATGGTCGAAAATATTACAAATATCATTTTAAAAATACATGAATAAACAAGCATTAGCTGAATTAGTACATGGAAAGCTCGGTGGTACAAAAGTACAAGCTGAGGAAATAGTTGATTCAATGTTTGATGCTATCATCCAGACCTTGAAAAAGGGTGGTGAGGTTTCAATCGCCGGCTTCGGAATCTTTTCCGTAAAGTCACGCGCTGCTCGCATGGCTCGCAATCCAAAAACTGGAGAGCAAGTCAAAGTAGCTGCAAAGAAAGTTCCAAAATTCCGACCTGCAAAAGGTTTGAAAGATACAGTTGCCTAAATTCCTGCCCGCCTCTGGCGGGTTCTCTCGAGAGAACTGGAATTAAAAAATCCCCGTTACGGGGATTTTTTAATTTAGTATTTTCTAATCACCGCTTTCACTACCGCATTAATGTTTAGCGAATGTTTCGGATAAATTATTTTGTAATTTTTGTTTGCGGGCTCGAGCCAGACTTTTGCGCCAGCTTTGCGAAAATATTTCATGGTAAATTCTCCGTCCACTTCGGCAATTATTATTTGTCCATCACGAGCCGTATTGGTTTTCTCCACGAGCACCATATCTCCAGGTTCTATATGCGCATCGATCATTGAATCCCCATCCACTTCGAGCATATATGTCAGTGGTTTATTTTTAATTAAGAGGTCATCTAAATTTACTTTATCGGCTAACTCTTCTTCTACGGTCGCTGGAAATCCAGCAGTAACAAATCCAAGCATCGGGACATTAGTAATATCCTCTGTAAAAGTTTTAGAAGGAATTAATCTCCCCAAATGATCTTTTGCGACTACCCCCGCGTTAATCAACTTCTCCACCACGCGAAACACTGCATTCTTTGATTTAAAACCGAATAACTTCATCATTTCTGAATACGAAGGCATTCTTTTGTTATCTTTATAAAAAGATTCAATCTTTTCCTGATATGAATTACGCATAAATGTTAGTTCTGAAGAATAGAGTAACTAATCTGTTCGTCAAACTTACTCTAGAATTATAACGAACTTTTTTCAAAAGTAATTTATGGTCTCTTGCTTCCCTCCTATAATCTTGCCCTTGAAGAATTTTAAAATCAATTTTTTTATTGATCTTTTGTATTTCTCTCTCTAACATTTTTAAATATTGTGTTTGTGACATAAAATTTATACTAAATTAATTTACTAAACTACGACTTACTTAGTATAAGTGAACGAACGTTCACTTGTCAACAAACCTCCTGTGGATAACCCCCACACCTTTTATTTTATTTAAGACTTTCGGAAATTCTTCTTTTAAGTTGCCCAAGTGCTTTTCCATCTTTCTTTAGGTTATATTCTCTAGTTCGGGCATCACTTTCACTAGCACAAGCTTCATAAATATCGAAGCTCAAAAGGACGTCTAGCTTTTGTTGAACGATTAAGTCCGTTATTGTGTTCCGAAAGTCTTCGTTTCAGATCATTAGTAGAACCAACATATAATTTTTCATCTTTAAGGCTTTTTAGAATATATAAATAATACATAAAAATAATATGATCTGAAGTTATAAAATGAAAGGTGTGGGGGATAACTTAAAATCTTCAAAATTTAGGCAATAAAGCTTTTATTTTTTCAGCTTCTAAGGTATAAGCTCTAACAAAAGAATCATCTACATGAGCATACAGAATTCCCTTTCCTTTTTTTGTACACACAAACTGACTAGCAAATGTGATAATCGTCGCTTCGCTATCTTGGATAAATGGTTCAGGAGAAACCCAATCAATTTTTCCATTTTCATAATCATAAATAAATAATCCTACTGAAAACATTCCGTATTTTATTTTCTCGCCAATTTTTTGATTTGCTTCCCTCCCATTTATTACACCCAACAATTTTCCCTCTCCAACATTTATAAATGTTTCAGGAAACAATGGCCCAGGTGAAGCATGACCGCCAATCCAAGGTATATTATGTTCTGCCGGATGAAATACAGTATTCCCATATTCCCATGCTTTATCCATATCTTTCACAATGGCTACTTTAACAATAGAATAAGTTACATCCGTCCTGCGATCTCTTGATTCAATAAGATTATAGCGAAAACCTTTTTTATTTATCGGTGCTATAGAAACTTCCTTTGCACTTAATTCTACTGTATCCAGTAAAACTGGTATTTTCATTTCTAAAGAATTTAAATCTTTACCTACTGCATGACCTAAATGTATTTGTGTATGTTTACCACTGTCGTCAATTCTTTTAGAAGGCTTTATTGGAATTGTAAAATAAAGATGCATAAGACCAGTATTGTCATCTATCCAAATGTCAGGATCCTCTAATCCGATAAAATCCCGATCTTTCCCTATAAGCTGACTTATAATTTCTTTTTCGTTTTTAATATTTAAACGCTCGCTAATTTTAAAAGACTCTAATGAATCTCCTTTTATCTTATATAATTCACTTCTATCCGTATAACCTTTAATATGCACATCGCCTTTACGACTTGTTATACACCTCACTATTCCTTCCATATAATTTGTTCGTGGATCAAGGGTAATAGCCATAACATACTTAAAACGATTATTTGTTTCTATGACTTTACCTTTATGTTCAATGTAATTTTTTTCTTCCATTATTTTTATTTAATTTTAATTAAAACATTTTAATTATTCACTTTCGGTCTATACTGTATTGCCTCTAAAATATGATGCTCTTCCACTTCAGAAGAATTTTCGAGGTCTGCTATTGTGCGAGCAATTTTAATTACTCGATGATAGGCGCGAGCAGACAAACTCAAGCGCTCAGCGCTGTCGTCAAGCAAATCTCGCACCTTACCTCCAAGAGTTACCATCATACCTAAATCTTTCACATTCATTTCGCTATTGGTCGTTAATTTTTTCTTTATATCTTTTTGAAATTTTTCAAATCTTTTTTTCTGATTTTCTCGCGCTTTGATTATCCTCTCTTTTATCTTTTCGCTCTTCTCTCCTTTTCCCTCCCCTCCTAATTTTTTATAATCAACATTACCGACTGAAACCCAAAGATCAATGCGGTCTACAATCGGTCCAGATAATTTTCTTTTATATCTATCTAAATCAGATGGCTTGCAAATGCACGCTTTTTGTTTTGAAGTCGCATTCCCGCAAGGACAAGGATTCATCGCCGCGATCAAAATAAAATTTGAAGGGAAACAGGCATTTCCTTTGGCACGGGAAATTGACACGATGTTGTCTTCGAGAGGCTGACGCAAAGATTCGATCACTCTTTTTTCAAATTCTGGAAATTCATCTAAAAACAAAACTCCCCTGTGAGCGAGAGTCACTTCTCCAGGCTTGGGATATGTTCCACCGCCAATAATAGAAACATAGGATGACGTATGGTGTGGAGAACGAAATGGAGGAAAACATACGAGCTCCCCATTTGTATTTCCGGCTACTGAGTGAATCCCTGTAATCTCTAACACTTCATCGAGATCCAAGTCTGGTAAAATTTGTGAAAAAGCTCTAGCAAGCATCGTCTTGCCAGTCCCTGGCGGACCATACATAGCGATATTGTGTCCGCCAGCGGCTGCAATTTCCAACCCTCGCTTGGCGCCTTCTTGCCCGCGGATATCAGAAAAATCAATCCGCGATATTTCTTTTTTATAATTTATTTTGGTTTGAGGTTGGGCAGTAATCAAGCCCCCAGTTTCAGTGAGACCAGAAAATTTTTGAGCTGGTCTGGATCCAAGCCGAGGACCCGAAAAAATCTTGCTGGACTCGTTGAAACTAAGATGTTCCACCACTTCATTTAAACTTTTCGCTCCAAAAATTTTAATGCCCTCCACCAAGGCCGCTTCGACTGCATTTTCTTTTGGTAAATATATTTCTTCAAAACCAAGCCTTTTTGCCTCTTGCGCGAGTGGTAATGCCCCGCGAATTTTTCGCAAAGTACCATCAAGTCCTAGCTCTCCCAAGAAAATTTTTTTCTCTGAATTAAATTTAATATCACCCGCAGAGAGCATATAGGCAAGAGCAATTCCCAAATCAAAAAAAGGGCCTTCTTTTTTTAAATCAGCAGGTGAAAGTGAAACTATTATTTTTTGATTTTTTGCTTTAGGAGATTGAAAACCAGAATTTTTTATTGCTCCGCTTACTCTATCCTTTGATTCATCTACAGCTTTATCAGGAAGACCCACCAAACTAAAAGAATGAAGCCCTCTGGAGAGGTCAACTTCAATAGTTACGATAGAACCCTTAAGTAGATTAACTTGTGCAGAATAAACTTTTGCAAAAGACATAATTAATTTTCTAAATGTTTTTTGCAAGTTTGAGCGGCGGGGTTTGCCTCTAGTCGCGTCATTTCAATATATTTCCCGCAAATTTTGCATTTACCAAAGGACTCTCTATTTACTCCTTTTAATGATTTTAAAATATTATTTAATCTCGGCTCCAAAGTCCTGATCATAGAACTTCTGGCTTCAAAATTCTCAAATCGATCAGCTTTATCATTCTCGTCAGATTGCGGAAACTCCAACTCTTCCGGAGTCGCTTCCCACTCCCCCGTCTCCCCATTTAACTTTCCCAAGTCTTTCATCTGCTCAAGTAAAACATCTCTTTCTTTTTCTAATTTCTCTTTAATTTTTTTCTTATCTAACATAGGCAAATAATAACATTTTAATATTTCATAGCAAGCCCCCACACCTACTCTAATATCACTTTTTATTCTGCTAATAAAAATGGTGAAGAATAAATATTCTTCAATAGTTTTTGACTATAGGATTAATTGTATTGAAAAAGCAGAACAATATTAAAGTAGGTGTGGGGGCAAGTTTTTTATGGTAGTATGATCCTTATATTATGTTTTACAAACACAGCAATAACTATACTGTTGAGAGCGTGACGGGAGGTCATCCAGATAAAATCTGTGATCAAATATCAGATGCTATTTTAGACGCTTATTTAAGACTGGATCCAAAAAGCCGAGTAGCTATAGAAACTTTTGGTGGACATGGTCGTCTTGTTATTGGCGGAGAAGTAACTTCAAAAGGAAAAGTGGACTACGTGCAAATCGCGCGAAATGTTTACAAAAATATTGGTTACACAGACAAGCTTGAAATATCCGCTCATATAGTTACTCAATCCCCTGACATAGCGCAAGGTGTAGATACTGGTGGCGCTGGAGACCAAGGCATCATGTATGGATATGCCACTAATGAAACACCTGAATTTTTACCAAAAGGAATGGTGTTAGCACACAAACTTGCAAAACGATTAGAGGAAATGAGAAAGAGCGGAAAAATAAAATGGCTCAGGCCTGATGGAAAAACACAAGTAACTTATGCCAACGGAAAATTACATACTGTATTAATAAGTACCCAACATTCAAAAAATATAAAACCGGAAGAAATAAAAAAGGAAATAACAAAAAAAATAATACTGCCACTACTTTCTAAAGAAGAAAAGGCTCGAGTAAATCCCGTTAGAGGCAGGGGGTCGCTGCGAGCCCTCGCGGCCTCTAACGGGATAGAAATTTTAGTAAATCCAACAGGTAAATTTACTGCTGGTGGTTTTGAAGCGGATACTGGTCTTACAGGACGTAAAATAATGGTAGATACTTATGGAACACTTATTCCACATGGAGGTGGATGTTTTTCTGGTAAAGATGCCACAAAAGTAGATCGCTCTGGCGCTTATATGGCACGTTTCGTCGCAAAAAATCTTGTAGCGAATGGATACGGCAAAGAAGCATTAGTGTCTGTCGCTTACGCTATCGGAATGGCTGAACCCTTAATGATAGAAGCCATAAATGAAAAAGGCGAGGACTTATCAAAAATCGTCCGCCAAAATTTTGATTTCAAACCACTTGCTATAATAAAAAAACTTGATCTTCAAAAACCAATTTATGAGCAAACCGCTACCTATGGCCATTTCGGCAAAAAAAATCTCCCTTGGGAGAAGATTGAGAAGATGAAATAAAACGCAACCCTCTCCCGACCTCTCCCTTGTCAGGGTGAGGAGAAGTGGTAATTTTAGGTCCCCCTGACAAGGGGGACTATGGGGGTTGAATTTTGGGTTATAATTAAATTCATGCAAAAACATAAATTTTTAATTATTCCTTATATACCTTATGATAAAAATCTAGTTTCTTGTGCTAGAGAATTAAGAAAGGAAACAACTGAAGCAGAAGATTTATTCTGGAATAAAGTTTTAAAAGATAAAAAGTTAATAAATTTTAAATTTACCAGACAAAAACCGTTAGATCATTTTATTGTGGACTTTTATTGCGCAAAATTACATCTTGCAATAGAAATTGATGGAGAAATACACAATTTTCAAAAAGCTAGAGATAAAGAAAGAGATAATATATTGAAACAAAAATATGGATTAAAAATAATTAGATATACAAATAAGGAAATCCTGGATAACCCAGAAAAAATTATTAGGGATTTAGTAAAAAAATTGCAAATTTAATGCAACCCCTCCTTAATCCTCCCCTTGTCAGGGGAGGGAAAAACACAACATTACATTTTAGTAAAAAAATTAAACATAAAACTTTTCTTTAGATTTTTTATCAGAATTTTTTTAAAAAAAATGGAGCCACCTTGAAAGGTAGCTCCTAAATAAAAATCTAAATTAACGAATCGAAACATACATATTTTTTCCCTTACTGAATACGATTTGCCAAAGGTGCATATGTCGTGCTTTGAAAGAGCCAGCACAACTCAGAAGATAGTACCGCCACATTCTACAGAATGTCTCATCGTATTCTTGAGACAATGAGTGACAGTTTTTCCTAAATCTTTCCTCCCATGCAAGCAAAGTTTGGTAGTAATACAGTCCGAAGTTATGAAAATCTTCCAACATCAAAAGATTTTCAGTCGCTTCCCCGATTTGTTTCAAAGACGAGAGCATTCCTCCGGGAAAGATGTATTTGTCTATCCACGGGTTAGCCATTGTGACCGTATTATTTCTGCCAATCGTTTGAAGCAAGAAAAGTCCGTCATCTTTGAGAAGTGAAGCTACTTTTTTCATGTACAATCTGTAATTCTTGTAGCCGACATGTTCAAACATACCCACGCAAACGATTTTATCAAATTTACCCGTCATGTTTCTGTAGTCCATATATTCTATGGTTATAGACAATCCCTTTGTAAAATCTTTGGCATATTTGATCTGTTCGTCGGAAATCGAAATGCCGGTAACGTGACAACCGAAATGTTCGGCTGCGTATTTGGCAAAACCACCCCAACCGCAACCGATGTCCAAAACACTATCCTCTTTCTTGAGCTGAAGTTTTTTACAGATTAAATTTAACTTCTTTTCCTGTGCCTCATTTAAGTCAGAAGTGTTTTCGAAATATCCGCAAGTATACTGATTGTAGGGATCTAGGAAAGACAAATATAGATCATTTCCTAAATCATAATGCTTTTGCACTGATTTTTTTGCGTTGTTTAATGATTGCACGTTAAACAACTTAGCTCGTAGCTTGGTCATGAGCATCTGCCAATTTGGGTGTTCATTGGCAGTTAAAGATAACAACTTCTCAAAAAATAAATCTAACCTTTCGCAATCCCACCACTTTTCCATATACGACTCACCTAACCCCAAAGTTCCTTCTTTGAAGATGCGAGCATATAACTTTGGATTATGGACTTGAATATCCCAACTTCTAGTTCCGTTAATTCCTATTCCAGCTTTTTTGAAATAGTTTATTACGTATTGCATCGCACCCTCCTTTCTTAAATTGTGTAAAGATCTTTTTTAAAAGCTTAACATTTAATACAAATTTTTACGAAGTTCGGGGTGAAAAAAGTAAGGTGTTTATAGTCCCCCTGACAAGGGGGATTTAGAGGGTTGTATTGTGAATTTAAAAATATTCCTACTGCTTTTTTTGACTAGATGTAAGACGTAGTATTATTTCGTGCGCGGTATTTTGTGAATTAGTAATAATAACAGAATTATCATCCGCAAAAACATACATCAAAACCGCTTGATCATCTTTGCTTAAGAGAACACGCGCATTTTTATTATCAACGATACCATCTTGAAATTCTTTCGTTAAAAGATAGTTTGTATCAACTGAAATGCTTAATCCAAAAAATCCATACAAATCAGAAAATATTTTTCCTTCCCATGCGCGTAGAGCACTAAAAATATCGGCAATAGAATGCACTTTGAGTAAGATAAAAAAATCTTTAGATTCATTATTATTTGCAACGCCTAATAAAAAATTATCATTAATTAAAAGTGTATTATCCCCTGGAGTAAAATTACTCTCAATTAAGGAAAAAAATCTCCTAAGTCCTATAATTTGTTTATTTTCTAAAAGGTAAATCCCTTCGACGCCTCCCACTTTTACTTTAGTGGTATTAATTTCATTTAAAACAGTCTGTACTATTTCTTCTTTTTTCAATCCAAAAACTTCTAAAGGAACACTTTGATCACTAAAAATGATCGGGGTAAACTGCTTTTCAACCACCACCGTGTTATCTTCTTTTTTAAAAAGGAAAAAAAATAGAATTATTAAAGCAAATGATATAAATAAAAAACTAGCAAACATAAAAAGTTTATTTTTATTTGATTCTGGAGAAAAATTTCTCTTCTCCTTTTCATGCTCTTCTTCCCCATGAATCATTTTTTTTACTAAACCCTCTCTGTCATCTTGAAGCACCTCCGCCATATCTTCAGCATAAGTCTCTATAATTTTATTTTCCCCGCCTGCGCTTGGACGGGCAGGTATTTTATTATTTTTTTCCATTGAAAAAATCTCTATCTGCTTCCTTAATAGACAAACTAATCTTTCCTCTCTCACTATCAATTTTTATTATCTTTACTGGTACGATAGTGCCTTCTTTTATTATATCTGATACCCTCTCTACGCGAAATGGTGCCATTTCGGAAATATGTACCATGCCATCAGTAAAAGGATTAAGAGCTACGAAGACTCCAAAATCAGCAATCTTTACAACTTCACCTTTTAATATTTCACCAACCTTAAATTCATGCGTCATTTCCTCAACAATCTCTTTAGCCTTCTCGGCTGCTCCATCTTTTCCAGTTAAGTATACTGTTCCATCATCTTCAATAGTTATTTCCGCACCAGATTTTTCCTTAATTTCTTTAATTGTTTTTCCTCCCCCACCGATAACCATTCCTATTTTCTCAGGATTAATTTTAATAATTAAAATCTTTGGTGCATTTGAGGAAATATTTGCGCGTGGTTTCGGAATTTCTTTTTCAATTCTATCGATAATAGCTACTCGCGCATCTTTAGACTGTCTCATTGCCTCACCTAATATTTTTATTGGTACGCCTTCCACTTTTACATCGAGCTGAATAGCTGTCACACCTTCTCTCGTTCCTGCAATTTTAAAATCCATATCTCCATGATGATCTTCAGGACCCTGGATGTCAGTTAAAATTTTATATTTTTTATCTGACTCATACATCAACCCCATAGCAATACCAGCGACAGGAGCCAAGATAGGCACTCCGCCATCCATCAGCGCAAGAATCGAAGCACAAATTGAAGCTTGAGATGTTGATCCATTTGAAGCCATTGATTCAGAAACAATTCTCATGGTATAAGGAAATTCTGAAACTGGTGGCAATACCATCGCAAGCGCTTTTTCTGCGAGTGCGCCGTGACCAATTTCTCGGCGATTAGTAAAACCTGTTCTTCCTACTTCTCCCCCAGAATATGGAGGAAAGTTATAATGATGCATAAATCTTTTCTCCACTTTCAATTGCAAGCCATCAACTAAATTTCTATCTTCTGGTCCTCCTAAAGTTAAAACTGAAAGTACGTGTGTTCCTCCGCGATAAAAAATTCCCGAGCCGTGAAGGATGCTAGATATACCTCCCGCTTGCGCGTATAGATCCCGAAGCTCATCCATCGCCCTGCCATCTGCCCGCTTATTTTCTTCTATTGCTTTTTTGTGTAAAATTTCATTTTCAGTATCATCAAATAAATTGTCTTCTAAGCTAAAATCTTCACGATCTTTAAAATTATCTTTTACAATTTTATTCCAAGTTGTGTGTAATGCGTCTATTTTTTCTTTTCCAGCTCCAGCAAAAAGAGCCTCTTCCATCTTGGGTAAAATATTTTCGTTAAATAAAACTACTGACTCAGGGGCTATTATTTCTTTCTCTATTATTCTTTTTTCTTTGCCAATTTCTTTAACAATATTTTTTTGAAAATCTTCTAATTTTGCTATTTCTACGCTCGCTACCTTAAATGCTTCTTCCAATTCCTCTTCTTTACTCTGTCGTGCAGAAGCCTCAATCATATTTATATTTCCATCTTTACCACAAACAGTCAGATCAAATTTGTATTGAGTATCCTCATCTATACGCCAACTTTGCGGAGGATTTATCGTTAAATTTTCACTATCACCTGCCCCGTAGGAAGCTTCTTGCTTTCCTTCGGGGTATTTGCCGATACGCACACAGCCAACAGGACCATTCCATGGAATATTTGAAACAGCAAGAGCAAGTGAAGCTGCGTTCACCGCTAAAATTGTCGGGTCATTATCATCTACTGAAAGCACAGTTACAATGATTTGCACTGCATGACGCATTGATTGATCGAAAAGAGGTCGGAGTGTGCGGTCTATCACTCGGCAAGCTAATATCGCTTCTTCAGAAGGTTTGCCTTCTCGACGAACAAAACGAGAACCCAAAATTTTTCCAGCTGCATAAAATTTCTCCACATAGTCAACGGTCAAATTAAAAAATCCCAAACCTTGTTGTTTGTCGTGAGACATGCAAGCAGTAGCGAGCACAATAGTTTCTCCATATTTTAATATTACCGAACCATGCGCCTGCTCTGCTAAATCAGTAAAAATAGCAGTTAGTGTTCTTCCTCCTATCTCTACGCTATATTCTTTTTTTTGCATAATTTTTAAAAAAATTTATAAAATATAACTTTCTGAAGGGGTTTCGAGGCTGACGAGCCGAGAACTTCAGGAATTTTTAAGCTTCAAAAATTCCGTACCGAAAGAAAGTTTGTATTTTGTAAATTTATGCTAGTTCGTGTTCAGACTACAGTGTTGTTTCACAATTTAATAACAATTGGAAACACTACTTTGTGTCTAAACGCGAACCCAATTAACTAATAAATATTTGTTTATCCTAACATTTTTAAATTAAAAAGCAAAAAATACAAAATTTTATTTAGAATTCATTAGATATTTTCTAGGATTAAGAGATAAGTCCACAAAATCATCTACCGCTTCACGAAGTTTTCCTGAAGTTGATTTACCAAAGGAAACGACCTCTACTTGCACACCAATAGTTTGTAAGTATTCTACAAGTGGAATAAAATCTCCATCACCAGAGACTATCACAACAGAGTCAAGGCGTGGTGACATTTTTATAGCATCAATAGCTAACCCTACATCCCAATCTGCTTTTTTTGCGCCACCAGCAAATACTTGTAAATCTTTTGTTTTGGTTTCAATCCCAAGCTTGGAAAGTGCTTCAAAAAAATTCTTTTCATCTCCAGCTTCTGTGGTGATAACATAAGCCACTGCCCGCACGAGCTTTCGCCCCGCCACTGCATCTTTTAAAACTGCCCCGAAATTAACTCGCGCTTGGTATAAGTTTCGAGCGCTATGATATAAATTTTGAGTATCAATAAAAACCCCCACTCTCTGTTCTTTATGTTTTATAACTGTCATGTATTAATTGTAACAAAAATAGAAAAATTACGCGAGATCCATTTTCTTCATTAAGGCAACGTAACGAGGTTTATTTTTACGTTCCAAATATTTTAAATGAGTGCGCCTATCAGCTACCATCTTGATCAACCCTCGACGAGAATGATTATCTTTTTTATGTTTCTTTAAATGTTTTGCTAGTTCGGAAATTTGAGTAGACAAAACAGCCACCTGCACCTCACAAGAGCCTGTGTCTTTATCATGTAACTGATTTTTTTTTATAACTGCTTGCTTTTTCTTAGTATTTAACATATTCACAATATTAACACAAAACTGTTATAATTGCAACATGTCCTCCTTAAAACAGCTCAAAACTCAATTTTTGGAATATATAGAGATAGAAAAAGGCCGTGCTTTGAAAACCGTAGAAAATTACGACCATTATCTCACTCGCTTTCTAGAGTTTATAAAAAACGACAATCCAGAAAAAATAGATGATGCTACTGTAAGAGAATTCCGTTTATGGCTTAACCGACAATCAACCGGTAATAATAGGGCCACAGGAAATACTTTATCCAAAAAAACTCAAAATTATTATTTAATTGCTGTTAGGGCATTTTTAAAATATTTAGCACGACAAGATGTGAAAACAATGTCGCCAGAACGCATTGAACTGGCAAAGGTAGGTGAGAGATCTTTAGATTTGATTACTCCCACAGAACTCTCAAGACTTTTAGATTCTCCTCTTGGGTCTGATCTAAAAAATTTGCGTGACAAAGCTATTTTGGAACTTTTATTCTCCACAGGACTTCGTGTTTCAGAATTGTGTTCCCTCACTGCTGATATTGATTTACATTCAGACGAACTTTCAATTCGAGGCAAGGGCGGAAAAGTGCGCGTTGTTTTTCTTTCAGATGAAGCAAAAAAAGCGGTAAAAAAATATTTAGCTACACGCAAAGATATGAGTGACGCTTTATTTATTCAAATCTCGACTCGCAAAGCTATCGAGGATCCGACTAAAAGCATCGGCTTTGTGAAACCTTTAACTAGAAGATCTGTTGAAAGAATTGTGAAACAACATGCCACCAAAGCAGGAATTTCTAAAAAAGTTACTCCGCACGTTATGAGACATATGTTCGCCACCGACCTGCTCAGCAATGGCGCAGACCTGCGTTCCGTACAAGCAATGCTCGGCCATGCTAACATCAACACCACACAGATTTATACCCACGTCACAGACAAACACTTGCGTGACATTCATAAAAAATATCATAACAAGAGTTAATAAATGAAAATCATTTCTTGGAACACAAATGGATTGAGGGCGACGGCAAAACAGGGATTTCTTGCTCCCCTATTTCAGAAATACAAACCTGATATTTTATGCTTGCAAGAAACAAAAGCTGAACCAGACCAGCTTCCAAAAGATGTTCGTAATATAAAAAATTATTATTCTTATTTTTCACATCCAAAAATTAAAAAAGGATATAGTGGTGTAGCGATCTATTCAGCGGTTGAACCACTCCAAGTTTTTTATGGCATGGGAATTAAAAAACTTGATGACGAGGGTAGATTGTTAGGTATAAAATTAAAAAATTATACAATAATTACTGGCTATTTTCCAAACGGAGGTCAAGGACCGCATAGATTAAAATATAAATTGGAATTTTATGATGCTTTTTTAAAATTTATCCTGAAACTACGAAGAAATGGAGAAAATATAATTTTCTGCGGAGACATAAATACTGCCCACACCCCTATAGACCTCGCTCGCCCAAAAGCAAATGAAGAAAATACTGGCTTCTTGCCTGTAGAACGCGCTTGGATTGATAAAGTAATAAAAAATAAATTTATTGATATTTTTAGAAAGTTTTATCCAGAAAAAATAGGCGCCTACACGTACTGGGATATCAAAACTCGCGCCCGAGACAGAAATGTCGGCTGGCGTCTAGATTATTTTTTTGCTGATAAAAAAATAGTGCCAAAAATAAAGGCCACCGGAATGTTATCAGACTATATGGGTTCAGACCACTGTCCGATTTGGATTAATTTGGACTAGAAAAAAAAGAAAAAGGTTTTAAGGGGTTTCGAGTGCGACGGCGCGAGAACTTCAGGATTTTTCAAGCTTCGAAAAATCCGTACCGGCAAAACCTTATTCTTTTTTTTCTAACTTTATGCTATTATTTTCATATGAACCACAATAGATTAGAACAACTTTCCGATAGTATCTTTGCCATTGTTATGACAATTCTTGTTTTTGAAATTAAAGTACCTATTATTTGGGGACAAATAGATAATTATGGCCTTTGGCTTCAAATCAAACAATTATTTCCACTTTTACTTTCTTATATTTTAAGTTTTTCTTTACTCTTTACTTATTGGCGAGCACACCATTTTTTTATTTCTGTATATGCAAAAAATATAGATTCTATGCTTACAAATATTAATGCATTATTTTTTATGCTTATAAGCTTAATTCCTTTCTCCGCTAGTATTCTTGGACAATATAATAGAAACGAATTATCTGTTATTGTTTTTGGTATTCACATAATTCTAATTAGTCTCACATTGTATTGGATGCGTAGATATGTTTTATTTTCTCCACATATAAAAAATCCAGAAATTAGCAAAAGAGAAATTCGTGGCAGTACTATTCGTACTCTTATTCCTGTATTTTTTGCCATTATCGCCATAATAATTTGCTTTTTAAGCGTAAAACTTGCACTTACTTTATTTACACTAGTAGTTATTTTCAATTTATCTTCTTACAGCACCGTCCTTTTTGAAAATATTCTAAAAAAACTCCACCAGCTTTTATTTGGCGCCGACATCAAGGGTCATTTTGCAGATTAAAAAAACTTACTTGTCCCGTAACGGCTTCGCCTAATTTTTGATTACAGGGCATAAAGATAAAAGATTATTAATAAAATTTTAGTACTGGGATGCAAAAAGTTTGCCAGACTTGTAAAAAAGATTTTGAGATAGAACAAGAGGATTTGAATTTTTATGAAAAAATAAAAGTTCCTCCACCAACTTTTTGCCCCGAGTGCCGTCTAATACGAAAATTAACTTGGAGAAACGAAAGATCTCTATATAAGAGAACCTGTGATTTATGTAAAAGAAGCATTATCTCAATGTTCAAGTCAAATACCTCTTTCCCCGTATATTGTCATGAATGTTGGTGGAGTGATAAATGGAATCCGCTTGATTATGGCCAGGAATACGATTTCAGCGTTTCTTTTTTTGAACAATTTAACAAATTGCAAAAAATAGTTCCTAGACCATCTTCTTATTCAACTGCAAATCTAAATAGTGAGTACTGCAACCACTCAGCACACATGAAAAACAGTTATCTTGTTTTTGGTAGTTGGTTTTCTGAAAATTGTGGCTACGGCCAAACAGTTATGGAAAGCAAGGATTGTTGGGACTGCTTATTTTTGAGAAAATGCGAATTGTGTTTTTCTTCAGTTGATTGTATTCAATGTAATCAACTTTTTTTCAGCCAAAAATGTACCGGGTGTATCGACTCAGCATTTTTATTCGACTGTCGAAATTGCCAAAACTGCCTATTCAGCTATAATTTACGCAACAAAAATTACCATATTTTTAACAAGCAAGTATCTAAAGAAGAATTTAATAAAATTAAACAGGAAATGTTGAGTTCTTATCCCTTACTTAAAAAAACCTTAGCTGATTTTAGAAAAACATTGGCAGATAATGCAATTAATAAATTTATGACTGGAGAACGCAACTATAACGTCTCTGGAGAATTTATTTCTAATTCCAAAAATGTTCATAATTCTTATTATATTGATAATGGTGAGAACGAGAAATATGCTGTACGAGGCGGGGTTGGACAAAAAGACTCTATGGATGTCTTTGGTGTCCATTCCGGAGAATTGTGTTATGAATCTAATAATATTGATTTTTCTTCACGTTGCTTGTTTAGCTTAAATGGGGAAAACAATATGAATTCTAGTTACTTGGTGGATTGTGATCATGCAAATAACTCTTTTGGCTGTATTTCTGTTCGTAAAAAAGAATATTGTATTTTGAATAAACAATATGATGAAAAAATATATAATGAATTAAGGGGAAAAATAATTTCTCAAATGTCAGAAATACCATACATTGATAAAAAAGATAGAATTTATATATATGGGGAATTCTTTCCTTCAGAATTGAGTCCATTCTGCTATAACGAATCTATCGCTCAAGAATATTTTCCTTCCCAAAAAGAAAAAGCAGAGAAAATGGGCTACTCCTGGGACAATGTTGAAGAAAAAAGTTATATTCCAACAAAAAATTGGAAAGATTTACCAAATACAATAGAAGAAGTTAATGATTCAATTCTTTCTGAGATTATTTTATGCCAAGCCTGGGACAAAGATAAAAAATCTGCCCAAGACCACAAATGCACTAAAGCATTCCGAATTACAGAAAATGAATTAATTATGTATAAAAAATGGAATATTCCCCTACCCAGAAAATGTCCTAATACTAGATACTATGAATTATCTAAAATACGAAACTCAATAAAGCTCTGGCATCGTACTTGTATGTGTGAATTAAAAAACCACACTCATGGAACAGAAAAATGCGCAGTAGAATTTGAAACTTCATATTCCCCTGACCGACTAGAAATAGTCTACTGCGAAACTTGCTACCAGCAAGAGATTTATTAGTTATAAAAATAAAGATTGGGCTCCCAACATACTGTTGGGAGCCCTTATACTAATTCTAAAGTATTAGGGAAAGATAAAGGGAAAAACCACCTTCTTTTTTCTCTCCCCACCTCTTTTTCTCAGGTAAACCTTTAACTTTTCGCAAAACCCTTTTTATAGGCTTTGTGATCTCTCTTTTACGTCTTTTACACATAAATACCCCTCCTGAATTAAAAAGATTTTGTACTAATTCATCTATATTATGACACTTTTAAAGAATAAAGCAATGATATTTGTGGAAAACCTTTTTTACTCTACTTTATGCTTTGTATGTAATTTTTTTACCTCTTCCTCTTCTAATTCTTCTTTTTTTTCTTTTCCACGCAGACCAAGAATTTTAAGCTCTGCATCCCCAAGCATATTTAGAGATTTTACCAATTCAGATAAATGTTCTACTGTATTTTTCTCTGGAGCATCCAGTACTTCTTCAAGTAAAGCATTCAAAATCCATCCCATTCGCGGCCCTGGAGCTATTCCAAGTTCTTTCATCATAAATTCTCCGTTAATTTTAAGCTGTCCGACAGAAATAGGATCCCTTAATACCTCTTCAATCATGGCAAAATATTTTCGCAAACGATATGGGGTTTCTTTTTTCTTCATCCCTACCCTATCGCACTCACGAACATTCATTAATAACCAAATATTTTCTTTTCCAACTTTTACAATAATTCTTCGCACTGCTCCTAGTGTAATTAATTCTGTATCAGAAAAAAACATATGATTGCGTATTAATTTTTCAACTAATTCAATTTCTTTTTTAGGGAACTTTAATCTTTCCATTATTTTTTTCGCCATTCGCGCTCCGACAACTTCGTGACCATAAAAAGTGTATTTTTTGCGATTAACTACACCAGTATACTTTTGAAAAGGAGTGGCTGAGCGTAGCGAGGGACCGAGCGACTGAGCAAAAGTATCTAGTGTTGCCAATCGTCTACTTTTCGGCTTTCCAATATCATGAAAAAGCGCCGCCATCCTTATTCCTAAAGGCCAATTCTTATCCGATGCATGTTGTAACGCGTGAAGTAAATGATCCCACACATCATAAATATGCTCTCCTCCCTGTTCACAGTTTATTCCATCGAGTAGTTCAGGAATTATATTTTTTAACAAATTAAATTTTTGCAACATCGTAATCCCACTCGCAGAATTTTCTGACATAATTATTTTTACAAACTCACCACGAATTCGCTCGAAAGATATCTGTTTTATTAATTCTGAATTTTTCAAAATACTTTCCATCGTTTCTTGCGCAATAAAAAAATTAAGTTGACAAGAGAAACGCACAGCACGCAACATTCTAAGAGCATCTTCGGTGAAACGATCATCTGGGTTCCCTACTGCTTTTAATGTCTTGTCTTTAATGTCCTTTATACCATCGAACAAATCAACTAAGTGTCCTTTAGGACTTAAGGCTATCGCATTGACTGTAAAATCACGTCTTTTAAGATCATCCTCTAACTTATCACTAAATTTCACCTCATCAGGATGTCGAAAATCGCTATATTTTGCCTCGGTTCTATATGGAGTAACTTCAATTATCATATTTTCTGTTACATGTGAAACATTCTCTTCTAGCGTTTCACGTGTAACACATACCGCCACTGTTCCAAATGTGTTTTCATAAACAGTTTTTTCAAACAGCTTTATTATTTCTTCTGGTTTAGCATTAGTGGTAACATCCCAATCGTTTGGTATTTTATCCATTAAAAGATCTCGAACACACCCACCAACTAAATACGCCTCAAAACCAGCTTTTTCGAGTGTGTTTGTTACACGTGAAACTTCTTTAGGAATTTTTGATATTAAATTTTTAGTTATTGAATTCACTGATTAAATATGTGCGGCCAGAGAGAATCGGACTCTCGTCTCATCCTTGGCAAGGACGTGTTCTACCACTGAACCATGACCGCTAATTATTTATGTATAAAGACCACCGAATATGACCGCTAATTATTTTAATGATTTAATTATATATTATATATAATATATTGCAATTTAAAATTTAAGGCTTATAAAATATAATTATTTTGATTATTTGAAAAATAATGTATAATTACAATTACTGCACCCGTAGTGAAATGGATATCACAACAGTCTTCGGAACTGTCGTTGGGGGTTCGAATCCCTCCGGGTGCACTAGTCTTTATTTGTCCTTTATATATTTTCATAAAAGCTTACTGTATAAAGATTTTATTAGATATGTGGATAACTATGTTAGTACTGTTCATAAAGGACATAGTTATAAACTATTTTTTTATTAACATTTTTATCAAAAAAACCTTATAAAATAAGGATATTTTAATAAAAGACATAAGATTTTCTTTCTATGTTTCACGTGAAACGTGTTACATATGAAACAACTGGGATGCCAAAAGTATTCACATCAAAAACCCAAAAAACTGGTGAAATTGGAGAAAATATAGCAGAAAAGTTTCTCGTGAAACATAATTTTTTAATATTAAACAGAAATTACACTAAAAAATGGGGAGAAATAGATATTATAGCTGAAAAAGCCAATAAATTATACTTTATTGAAGTAAAATCTGTTGCACGTGAAACATTAAAAAATGTTTTTTATGAAACATCGAACTACAGACCTGAAGACAATATGCACCCGTGGAAATTAAAACGTTTATCACGAACAATTCAAACTTACCTTTTATCTGAAAAAATATCAGACAAAAAAGAATGGCAAGTAGATTTATTAATTGTATTTCTTGATATAAAAAATAAAAAAGCAAAAATAAAAGTGGTCAATGATATTATTTTGTGATATATTGAGAAGCGTTGAAGTAAGGCGGGCTGTAGTATACCGGTAGTACAAGTGCTTTGGGAGCATTTAGACTGGGTTCGATTCCCAGCAGCCCGAAGGGATGGAGTAAGTAAATTTATTTACTTACGTTGGGAATTGAAAGGCTTTTCTGTGTTGAATGAAATGAAACAGAAAAGCACCTGGCTATGTAATAGCCGATTCCCAGCAGCCCGACATTGCGGGATTAGTTTAGTGGTAGAATAAGAGTTTTCCAAACTCTGGGCAGGCGTTCGATTCGCCTATCCCGCACATGATAACAATATATGTTTATGCATTTATTAGTGTATTTATAGTGAGCATAGTTTCTTTAATTGGAGTATTTTCACTTTCACTCAAAGAAGAAATTGTAAAAAAATATATTAGTCTATTTATAAGCTTAGCAGTAGGTGCTCTTTTAGGAGATGCTTTTATTCATCTAATCCCCGAAGCTTTTGAAAATTCTTCCAATTCTAATATTGTAAGTCTTTTAATAATATTTGGTATTCTCATATTTTTCATAATGGAAAAATTCCTCCATTGGCACCACCATGAGGATGACACAGAACTAAATCATATACATCCAGTAGGAAGATTACTTCTTTTTACTGATGGTTTTCATAATTTAATAGATGGAATAATTATTGGTGTTAGTTTTTTAGTAAGCATTCCAATAGGAATTGCGACCACAATAGCAGTCGTTTTACATGAGATCCCGCAAGAAATAGGGGATTTTGCTGTACTTATTCATTCTGGCTATGATAAAAAAAAGGCCCTATGGTTAAATTTTCTTTCTGCCCTCGCCGCTATTATTGGACTTATTATTGCTTTAATTTTTGGCAATATTGCTGAAACTTTTACTTTATGGGTCCTACCAATTGCAGCTGGTGGTTTTATTTATATTGCGGTGGCTGATTTAATTCCTGAACTACAAAAAACAAAAGAATTAAAATATTCTATATTACAAATACTAACTGTCTTTGTTGGAATTTTAACGATGGTTGCTTTACTCTTTTTGGAATAAATTTACAAATCTAAAGCATTATTCCTAGCACCATGAATTTCATAGTGAAGATGAGGGCCAGTTGAACGTCCAGTGGACCCTACATAACCAATTGTTTCCCCTTGAGACACCTTAGCCCCTGTACTAGTAGCTATTTTTGATTGATGGGCATATAAAGTCTTAGTTCCATTTGGATGTTTAATGATAACCATATTGCCATAACCTCCGTTATATCCATTACGTGCCAATAATACAGTTCCAGAAGCAGAAGCAACTATTTGGGTACCTGTTGGAGCAGCTAAATCAACACCATTATTACCATGCAACTTTTGACTCACTCTCTTATATCCAGGAACAGGATTAATAAAGTAACCAGCTAAAGTTTTTAGAGTTGTTTTTATATTGTTTGTTGAATTAGTCTTTGGTTTTTTAGGAGCTTCAACGTCAACCATTTCAGCATCTGGAATAATAAGCTCATCCCCGAGCGCTAGCTCTGCATCAATAGCTATTCCATTAAAACTAGCAATGTCTGAGATATTTGTATTATATTTACTAGCAATTCCTTTCAAAGTCTGTCCTTTAAGGACCGTATGCTTTACCCCAGAAACAGGTAAAATCATCAATACATCTCCTTCTTTTAATGGATCACCTTTTTTCATATCATTTGCCCAAAGAATTGTATTAGTTGAAACTTCAAACATATCAGCTATTTGGGAAATAGAATCACCCTTTCTTACCACATAAACACTAATATCTTCTTCAGAATAATCTACATAATCTTTTTCGTCCGAAACACCCATTAAGCCAACGTTAGGAGAAAGCGCCTTTTCGTCAAAGATATTGCCCGTATTAGTACCCACACCATCAGAAGTATTATCTTTTTCACCATCTTTGTTATTTTTGTCTTCTAAAATTGAAATAGAAGAAACACTAGGTTGAAGCGCGTAAGCTTGATCACCCACAAAAATAGAGGACAGTGAGGAAAAGAGGTCTGCCTCAACTACTCGTGTAGACACGAAAACAACCCCAACCAACAAAGAAAAGGTAAATAAAAATCTAGATATTTTACTAACTGTTTTAGTTATAGATTTTATAAAACAAACAAAATATCGCAAGATTTCCTTTTCTAACCTTTAAGAATAAGGGTAGAATCACAGGACGACCAATAGGTTCTGCAAACAAAAGGTTCTCACGATGTTACTATCTTCTCTAGAATTCAGCCAATTTGCCCCATACCTCTCTTCAGAAC
>Ga0172379_10002269_pt1 | contig 34628 bp, 24 predicted proteins | sample GrowelOW334metaG_FD_119756 | JGI IMG/M metagenome (GOLD analysis project Ga0172379, IMG submission 119756) | Groundwater microbial communities from an aquifer near a municipal landfill in Southern Ontario, Canada - Groundwater well OW334 metaG | ecosystem: Environmental > Aquatic > Deep... | reverse complement strand
TTTTGTCGTTTTCATGTAACTTTATGTCCGAATTTTGTAACTTTATGTAAGGTTTTTGTAACAAAAACCTGAAAATTTGCGCACTTTTTCAAAAAAAACTTGCGCAAATCGCCATAAGTCCTTATTTTACGTTAAAAAATCTCCTGCATACACCTTAAATTTCCACAAAATACTTGACTTTTCCTGAACTATTATTCATAATATGAACAGACATTACGGTATAAATTTAGAATTCAGTGGGGTTGTAATATGGCCAATATAACGATAACAAGGAAAGAAAAGGAAAAGACAAGGCATAAAGCCGAGATTCTTCAGGCTGCCCTTAACTTGTTTTCCGACAAGGGGTTCGGCAATGTGTCGATGCAGGACATTGCAGCAAAAGCCGAGTTTTCGGTAGGCGCTTTGTACAACTTCTTTGCAGGCAAGGAACAGCTTTTCGGCGAACTAATGGGCGACTGCTCGGATAGAATTTACCAGATGTTATCTCCTATATTTGACAGCGAAATGCCTGATGACGAAAAAATCAGAACCTATATAAGAGCCGGCGTAAGACTTTTGGAAGACAATCTTAAGTTTATCAGGCTCTATGTCTCGCAGTATAATTCACTTACGCCCGCGCCGACGCATTCGCCAAAAGCCGCGGAGAATATGGAAATCAAATTAAAGGAAAAACTGCTTAATACCATTAAATCCGGTATCAGGAATAAATTATTCCGCGCTGTCGATGAGCAGACAGCTACAAACGCCTTATGCGCAACGATGGAGGCTTTTGTTCTCAAATCATCGGAAAATTTCGATAAAGCCAAAATCGAGCAGGGTTTGAAAAATATCGAAACGCTGTTTGTTGATAATCTGCTTAAAAATGAAGGACGCAGCAATGCTTAAAAAAAATATATTATCTTTGCTTACAATTATAATAGCACTTTCACTAATCGGCTGCGGTCGCAGGCCTCCTTTACCGCCGCCAACTGAAGTGGCAGTGGCAACAGTTATGCCTCAGCGAGCTGTTTTGACCACTGAATTGCCTGGGCGAACATCCGCTTACCGCATCGCTGAAATCCGGCCACAAGTTAATGGCCTTATACAAAAACGCCTGTTCACGGAAGGTTCCGATGTTAACGCAGGGCAGATACTTTATCAAATCGACCCCGCTCCTTTTCAGGCGACAGTCAATAACGCAAAAGCTTCTCTCAACAGGGCAAAAGCTCTGCTGCCTTCTATCCGTTCAAGAGTCGAGCGATACAAGGAATTGCTTACCGACAACGCGGTAAGCCAGCAGGAATATGATGACGCGACAAGTTCTCTCAACCAGACCGAGGCCGAAATTCAATACTGGCAAGCAACGGTTGAGACAGCGAATATCAATTTAGGATATACCAGCGTTACAGCGCCTATATCAGGACGCATCGGTAAATCCAGTGTAACAGACGGCGCCCTTGTAACGGCGTATCAGCCAACACCGCTGGCGACCATTCAGCAGTTGAATCCAATCTATGTCGATGTGCCTCAATCCACGACTGAAATGCTGCGATTGAATCGCCGGCTGAAAGACGGCAGCTTCAATCAGAACGAACCGAACCAGAAGAATGTCAAACTTTTCCTGGAAGAAGGCGTTGCATATCCATTGGACGGCAAGCTTCAATTTCGCGATATTACGGTGGACCCGACGACCGGAACGGTTATTCTGCGAATCGTTTTTCCAAATCCGCAAGAAATTCTACTGCCCGGTATGTTCACCCGCGTAATTATAGAAGAAGGCGTTCAGGAGCAGGCGATACTTATTCCTCAACAAACAGTATCTCGCGATTTAAAAGGAAATCCCGTCGTGATGATAGTGGATGCGGAGAATAAAGTTCAGCCTCGTCCGCTCGCTCTGGAACGTGCCATCGGCGACCAATGGTTAGTCTCATCGGGTCTGTCATTCGGCGACCGTGTGATTGCCGAGGGGCTGCAAAAAGTGCGTCCCGGCTCTGTTGTAAAGGCAATTCCTTTTGATGCCGCCGGCAAAAACGCAAAGCCCGGAGCACAAAGCCGGACTAACGGAGGCAAGTGATGTTATCTAAATTCTTTTTAAAGCGTCCGGTTTTCGCATGGGTCATCGCCATCATAATTATGGTATTGGGCGGTCTTGCGATTTACAATCTGCCGATTTCGCAGTATCCTCCCATCGCTCCACCATCTATTGCCATCACATCTTTTTATCCTGGAGCGTCAGCGGAAACGGTTGAAAACAGCGTAACGCAGATTATCGAGCAGAAGATGACCGGCTTCGACAAGATGCTGTATCTTTCCGCCAGCAGCGATTCTGCGGGCGGTTCACGCATTGAGCTTACTTTTGCCCCCGGAACCGACCCTGATATGGCATGGTCGCAGGTGCAGAACAAACTGCAGCTTGCTATGGCAAGTCTGCCTGAAGTGGTGCAGCGTCAGGGCGTAAAAGTGAGCAAGTCCACCCGAAATTGGCTGCTGCTCGTGAGCCTGGTATCTGAGGATGGAAGTCTGGATGGGCACGATTTGCAGGACTACGCCCAATCCAACCTTGAAAAAGTTCTTTCTCGTGTGCCTGGTGTGGGCGAAGTGGAAATCTTCGGCAGCCAATATTCTATGCGAATCTGGCTCAACCCAGACAAACTCACTGATTACCAGATGACGATTCAGGATGTAATAATGTCGCTGCGAGCCTACAACGTGGAAGTCTCCGCCGGTCAGTTCGGCGGCGTCCCCGCGGCAGAAGGTCAGCGTCTCAACGCCAGCATTATTGTCCAAAGTATGCTTAAGACACCGCAGGAGTTTGCCGCTATTCCTATACGCACCAATCCCGACGGTTCAATTGTGCGAGTCAGGGATGTAGGACGGACGGAACTCGGAGCCGAATCATACGATACCGAGCCCTCATTCAACGGCAAGCCTGCCGCCGTATTGGCCGTAAGGAAAGCAGCAGGCGCTAATGCTCTGAATACGGCCGATGCGATAAGAGCCAAAATGGAAGAGATGAGCCATTTCTTCCCAGCCGGTATGAAAGTCGTTTATCCTTATGACACCACCCCATTTATCACGGTAGCTATCGAAGAAGTAGTCAAAACCCTTTTCGAGGCAATTCTGCTGGTATTTTTGGTAATGTATTTGTTTATGGGAAATATGCGGGCGACTTTAATTCCGACAATCGCTGTGCCTATAGTGCTGCTTGGGACATTCGCGACACTTGGTTTTTTCGGTTTCTCTATCAATATGCTGACGATGTTCGCTATGGTATTGGCCATCGGACTTCTGGTTGATGACGCTATTGTAGTAGTAGAGAACGTGGAACGAATTATGAGCGAGGAAGGACTTTCACCCAGAGAAGCCACAAGCAAGTCTATGGAACAGATAACTCCCGCTTTGATAGGCATAGGTCTTGTACTTTCAGCGGTTTTCGGCCCGATGGCATTTTTCGGCGGAGCTACGGGCGTTATATATCGTCAATTTTCCATAACTATCATCGCCTCGATGCTTCTTTCAGTGGTAGTAGCATTAGTGCTTACGCCTGTCCTATGCGCTTCACTTCTCAAGCCTGTGCCCAAGGGGCATGAACCAGCAGAGTCAGGCATTTGGTTTCTGCGGCCATTCTTCAAACGGTTTGACAGTATTTTTTTCCGTATCAGAGATACATACGTGGGATTAGTGGGCAAATCTTTCTCCCAAAAAGGCCGCTACCTGCTGGCTTTTGTTCTGATTGTAGCTGCGCTGGGATTCGTTTTTAAGCGAATGCCTACGGCATATTTGCCTGATGAAGACCAGGGAATTCTGATGGTGCAGGCAATGCTTCCGGCAAACTCGACAATTGAGCAAACCAAAAAGGTAATGGATACAGTCAGGAACTATTTTCTTGAACAGGAAAAAGATTCTGTGGCCTCCTGTATGACGATATCCGGCTCCAACTTCGCCGGGCGCGGACAGAACGCGGGTATGGCCTTTGTCAAACTCAAGGACTGGAAACTCCGCAACCGTCCAGATATGAAAGTAACCGCCATAGCCGCAAGGGCAATGAGAGTTTTTTACCCTATCCGCAACGCAATGGTATTTGCCTTTGCGCCTCCGCCGGTGATAGAACTTGGTATGGCAAAGGGCTTTGATTTTCAACTGCTGGACCGCGGCGGTTTGGGACACGCCGAACTGATGGGAATTCGCAATCAGCTCCTCGGTATGGCCGCACAGAACTCGGCGGCCAAAGACCCGATATTAGCCAAGGTGCGTCCAAATGGTCTGGAAGACGTTCCTGAATATCGAATTGACGTGGATTGGGAAAAGGCCGGCGCATTGGGATTGCCTATTACCGACATTCACAACACAATCTCGGCGGCTTTCGGCAGCTCCTATATCAACGACTTCATTCAAGGCGGACGCGTAAAAAGAGTGTATGCTCAGGCCGACGCTCCATATCGTATGCTGCCCAAAGATTTGGAAAAACTCTATGTGCGAAATATCAGCGGCAAGATGGTTCCATTTTCTTCATTCGCATCCGGCCACTGGACTACCGGTTCTCCAAAATTGGAGCGATTCAACGGCTTTCCATCTATAAATATCCAGGGCGAGGCTGCGCCTGGAAGAAATTCCGGCGAGGCAATGGCGGCGATGGAAAACTTTGTGAAGAAACTTCCGCAGGGAATCGGCTTTGACTGGACAGGGCTTTCATATCAGGAGCGACAGGCCGGCACTCAGACAGTCCCACTATATGCTTTTTCCATTCTAATCATTTTCCTGTGCGTAGCTGCTCTGTATGAAAGCTGGACGATACCATTTGTCAATATGCTGATGCTGCCGTTAGGCGTATTCGGCGCGATGCTGGCAACACATTTGCGCGGTCTTCCCAACGACGTTTATTTTCAGATAGGTTTTCTAACAACTCTGGGTCTGTCCACAAAGAACGCCATTCTGATTATTCAGTTTGCACAGCATCGTATAGAGCATGGCGAAGGATTAGTCGATGCAACTCTTGGAGCGGTGAAAACGCGATTCCGGCCTGTAATGATGACATCCCTAGCATTTTTCTTCGGCGTTTTGCCTCTGGCTATATCCACCGGCGCAGGCGCCGGCGCACAAAACGCAATTGGAACTGCTGTTTGCGGCGGAATGCTCTCGGCTACATTTATCGACCTTCTTTTTATTCCGCTGTTCTTTGTGCTTGTATCCCGCTTCTTTGCGAGAAAGCGACAAACTCCAATTACGACTGCCGACTCAGATTCGGCAAATTCTCTGGAGGCGCATTAATATGCGAAAGACGTTATTGACTCTTTGCTTAATTCTAAGTTCCCTGATTAGCGGATGTTCTCTGGCCCCTAAATACGCAAGGCCGGACGCTCCAGTTCCTGCCGAGTGGCCGAAAGGCGCGGCATATAAGGAAATCAAAACTGCCGCCGGCGTTCCTGAAGCTTCGGAACTTACATGGCAGGAATTCTTCACTGATGAACGACTCCGAAAAATTATCGAGACGGCTTTGAAAAACAACCGTGATTTGCGGATAGCCGCTTTGAATGTTGAAAGAGCGCGTGCATTATACGGCATAAAGCGTGCCGAACTTTTACCGATTATTAACGCAACCGGCAATATGAGCAAACAGCGCGTGCCTGCCGACCTTTCTGCCACGAGAAAATCGACGACGATGGAAAAATACAGCGTCGATTTTGGTATGGCTTCGTGGGAAATTGACTTTTTCGGATACCTCGGCAGTCTGAAAGACCGCGCTCTGAAAGAATACCTTGCCACCGAGCAGGCCCGCCGCAGCGCGCAGATTTTGCTGGTGTCAGAAGTTGCCGGCGCTTATTTGACTTTTGCCGCGGATAATGAAACCCTCCGGCTGGCGCAATCCACTTTAGAGGCTCAACAGGCCGCTTATGATTTAATTCAGCGGCGTTACAAAAACGGACTTGCGCAGGAATTGGATTTACTTCAGGTTCAAACGAGAGTTGATTCGGCGCGCGTAGATATAGCCCTGTACACTCGATTAGCTGCTCAAGATGAAACCGCTTTGAACCTTTTGGTCGGCTCCGTGGTGTCGAGCGAGCTGCTGCCTGCCGACCTGAATTCGATTAACCAGCCAAAAGAAATTTCTGCCGGCATTTCATCCGAAGCTCTTTTGCGTCGCCCTGACATTCTTCAGGCAGAAAATATGTTAATGGCCGCCAATGCAAATATCGGCGCGGCACGAGCAGCCCTTTTCCCCCGCATAACCCTGACGACTTCCGTCGGAACAGCAAGTTCAGAATTGTCCGGACTATTTAATTCCGGCTCGTACACATGGAATTTCGCGCCTCAAATCGTAATGCCTATTTTTGACCCTCGCGCATGGTCTGCGCTGACTGTAAGTAAAACGGAACAGAAAATAGTTCTTGCGCAATATGAAAAATCAATCCAAACGGCCTTCAAGGAAGTATCTGACGCACTTTCGGTGCAGGGTACGATAGGCCAGCAGTTATCTGCGCAACAATCCTTATCCGATGCGGCGGCAGAAACCTATCGCCTGTCCAATATACGTTATACAAAGGGAATTGACAGTTATCTGGGCGTTATTGACGCCCATCGTTCTCTTTATGCCGCCGAGCAGGGGCTTGTATCGTTCCGTCTGGCCAAACTCATCAATCAGGTGAAACTTTACGCGGTATTAGGCGGGGGCGGCGACTCCGTTTATGATGCCAATAGCCAGAAAGCTCATAGATAAAATCAGTTTGAAAAGTATTGACTTTTAAGACAGTCGCTACAAAACTGTCCCTAATTTATTCATTATTTATTTAATTTTATTCGAGACAAATATATGCCGAAATTGCATCTCGAGTGTCGAACATCCATAATTCATGTAATGGCCTTCCCCGCCCTTCCCATCGAAGTATGATATACGTATCGATGCCGGCAACAACCAAGGACAATGCTTTCAGGAAGAAACGTATTTTTAGTACCCTGCCCAATAGTCATGGAAAATTAAATGTGTTCGGTAAATTTGTTTTCATTTGTGGTTAATACGTCCCTATTGCCGGCTTGTTTTTTGCATTTTGCCATTTCTATTGCGAGGCGGATTGCGGCTTTCATACTTGATTCATCGGCAACGCCTTTGCCGGAGATGTCGAACGCTGTGCCGTGGGCGGGCGATGTGCGAATTATCGGCAGGCCTATGGTAACATTAACCGCGTCTCTGAAGGCAAGCAGTTTTACGGGTATCATTGCCTGGTCGTGATACATCGCGACAACGCCGTCGAAATCGCCGCGAGCGGCTTTGAAGAAAAGCGAATCGGCAGGATAAGGGCCGGAGCAATTTACGCCCATTTCCTGTGCAATCATAATCGCGGGGCTGATTATTCGCTGCTCCTCGTCGCCGAACTGGCCATCTTCGCCGGCGTGAGGATTGAGAGCAGCGACGGCAATTTTGGGATTCTTGATGCCGAAGTATTCTTTCAATGCGATATTGAGTAAATCTATCGGCTCATAAACGCAGCCGATTGTAAATTTATTCCTGAGTTCGAAAAGCGCTTCGTGAATCGTCGCAAGGGCAATCTTCAAATTCCCAGCGACAAACATCATTGCCTTGTGCGGCGACTTACATCTGGCCGCTAACAACTCGGTATGTCCCGGAAATTCGGCGCCGGCCATCTTCCAGCTCGCCTTGCTGATTGGAGCAGTTACAATGGCGTCGATAATTCCGGCCTTTGCGGCATCAATCGCGTCAACGCAGAATCGCAGCGACGCTTCGCCGCCCTGCTTGCTTGAACCTTTAATTTTATCAGGTACAGCGTAATCATCATAATCGGCGACGACGACGTTTCTGGGATAATCGCGTGAGATTTTTTCGTGCTGATGACGCAGCCAGTACGGCTCGATTTCTGCAAGGTCAGCGGCATATTCAAGGAACTCATCCATACCGAATATGATGAACTTTGCCTGGCGGCGCAGCAGCGGGTCTGATAGCGCCTTGACGACGACCTCCGGGCCGATACCCAAAGGCTCGCCCATCGTTATGCCGATAACTATCGGCGGCTCAAAATTATTTCTGCCATTAGACACAGATTCACACCGTTTTTTTAGACACGGATTAACACAGATTTACACGGGTTCTTTTCAAAAACCCATTTCTTTTAATTTATCAATCGTCATTGTTTTATTCGGCAGCATATTTTCAAGCTGTCTTTGTATAATTCTGCAAAGTATGTCGGTTTCAATATTTACTGAATCGCCGACTTTATAATTTTTAAAAATCGTATTCTCAAACGTCGCGGGGATTATCGCCACGCTGAAATTATTTTTGTCAATCCCGGCGAGCGTCAAACTCACGCCGTCAATCGCGATTGAGCCTTTGGCGACGAGGCCGCCTTTGATTTCATCGCTGACGGAAAAATTAAACCGCCAGAAGTCGCCTTCTTTCTGGATTTTGGTGATTTTGCCAATAACATCGATATGTCCCTGCACAAAATGTCCGCCGAACCGGGCATCGGCGCGCATAGCCCGCTCGATATTGACATGCGAACCGGTCTTTAATTTTTCCAGCGTTGTTTTTGACAGTGATTCGCCGCTCACATCAAACTCGACAATATTTTGCTTTATTGCCGATGCAGTCAGGCAAACGCCGTTGACAGCGATACTGTCGCCGATTTTGACTTCGGGGGCAATTTTGCCAATTTCTACGGCAAGTTTCAGCCCGCCTTTGGCGGCTGAAACAGCCTGCACCCTGCATACAGCTTCTATAATTCCTGTAAACATAAAGACCTCAATAACTTTCGACATCATTGTAGGCGTTTTTTATCAACTATCAACTAACAACTTGCGGTTATTGGCTAATTTTTTACCTTTTCAGAAGGCTTCTTAATTGTTATGATATAGCATTATATCATACAGCCTGTTTTAAGCAAAAAAATGGATAAAATTATGGGTAAATTAAGTATTTTCAAAATTATCGTAATAGTCGTCATTTTTACAGTATTAGCCGACATTGGTTTTTCCGCTGTTCCGCAGATGCCCAGAATGCCGAGCCCAACCAGTCCAACCAGCACAGCCGGGAGTAAAAACCCCCGATACCAGAGCAAAGAGGAAAAACTTCAGCAGCTTCGGACGGAATCGACGACAGCGGCAATGGAAATCGACGCCAATTACACAAAAATTATCGACTATGTCAACGCCTGCCAAACCCCACCCAAAAATGAACTTAACGGGCTGCAAAAATCTGTACTGAAAAATAAAAAATACCTGATGGTGCTTAACGATTCACAAAAAAGCGTCTATCACATTTTGTCAGCGTGGGTTTATTATTTCGACCAGAAAAACGACAAGGCTTTAAAGCTGGCCGAGACCGGGCAAAAGATATTTCCGCAAAATTTAAACGCTGTCAAAACCCGTCTTGCTCTTTCGTTGATATGCAAAGATTACTCGGCTATGATAGCAACTCTGGTAGAAACAGCCGGCCCAAATCCGGCTCGCAGAATTCAGCCAACAACTCAAACCGAGACTGAAATGCCGAGTATGCCTGGAATGGAAATGCCTGGCGTTCCATCATTGAATTCGACATCGTCAACGGCAACTGGCGAACTTATGCTCGATGTCAATGCCGTCAGAATTGAACTTATCGGCAAAACACTTGACTGCAATCTTTCGCCATTGGATTCAAATCTGCCTTCGTGGGAGTCGTCCGGCAGATTGCTGTGCGCTTTACTATGGAAAGTGGATTCAGCCGAGTTAAACCTTTTTGCGCCGGTGGCGCCAAAAAAAATAGAGCCTAACGAACCAAATACGCAGACACCGGCAATCGCTCAGAAACAAAACATTCCCGCCCAGCCGCAGCAGGCGCAAAGTCAGCCTTCCAGCGGCGGCCCAAGTCCTGTGATAGCTCCCGGAGCCGGAGCGGTTTCGCCGGCAAATCCTAATTTTCTGGAAGATACAGGTCATCCTGATTCAACACCGTCGGCTCCACAGCCGCAGACCACACAACCTGCCGTTCAGGAGCCGGTACCGTCCACAGAACCAATGCCAATAATGCCGACGATGCCGATGCCAATATCGCCTGGGCAGCAGATGCCCGCAGAGCAAACGCAACCTGGAACGGTGCATGGGCAGTCTTTGGCCGATATCCAGACAAAACCGATACCTGCATTTGACGATTTCGCCAAATTACAGGCCGTGTTTGCAAAGGACAAACGCACCGCCTTTGCCGCAATAAATTTCAATGACCAGACCAAAAAAGCAAATATCATAAACTGGCTCAAAAATAATCCAAAAAAATGTCAGATTGTTTTCCCTGCTATGGAGCAATCTATATTATCTTTGGTATCAGAATATCTCAACGAGCCGATTCTGCTGATAATCGCGCCCGATTCCACAATCAGATACGCAGGCAAAGCCGATGGCTTTTTGCCGCAGATGATTATTGACTCAATCCTTAACAGCCCGGAAGATACTAATAAGGTCGATGTAAATCTGCCCGCAGTTGAATATAAGCAGCCCGTTGTCGAGCCGGAGCCCAATCAGAAAACTGCCGAGCAGGCAGTTTTGCCGCCGGTTGCGCAGGATTCAAACAATAGTCAACAAGGCGGGCAAAAAATTATTACCGTTCCTGAGACAACCAAACAGGATGATGATTTTTTTGACCCGCGAGCGGAAGATTTGATTGAGCACGCAAAGGCCTTTTTTAAAATCGGCAACAGATTGCAATTCCACACTTATGCAAAACCGATTGAGATGTGCAGAACTGTAATGAAAGATTATCCAAATACAAAATATGCCACACAGGCGCAAGTGCTTCTGCGGCAAACGCCGGAAAGATTCCGCGAACGATTTAACCTGACGGATCAGGAACTTGGATTATAGGATATAGGGTTTTAAAAGATATGGAGGTCGAATGAGCAACGTACCGGTAATCAGTATTGAAGCGGGCTGTCTGCCCGAAGCATGGGAAGCGGCGGTTTTGGCTGTCTGGGACGACGGGGTTGAAATAAAAACCGCTTACGACAAACCCGGCGACTTGCCAAGCAAGGACGCGACCGTAATGATTACCGTTGCCGACCCGTTTGCTGAGCCGCGGATTCACAAAAATTTCCCCGGCGGCCCGGAAGAACTCGAAGCATATCGTCAGGAAGTCGTTGACGGCATTCACGACCACTGGATTGACCCGGCGGCGGGCAAATGGACTTACACATATCACGAAAGACTTTTCGCTTACAGCCCGGTGGAGGATATAAGAAATCCCAAATCGCCAAAGCCGTTTATTAAAATAAATCAGATTCAGTACATAATAGATTCTCTGGCAGAGACAACATTCTCCCGTCGTTCGCAGGCGATTACCTGGATGCCGACGGCTGATGTAAAAACAGATGACCCGCCCTGTCTTCAGCGAATCTGGTGCAGATTGATTGAAAACCAAACAGGCGGATTTTGCCTGAATATGAATACACACTGGCGAAGCAGAGACCTCTACAAGGCGTGGTTTATGAATGCTTACGCCCTGACCGACCTGCAGAAAACAATCGCTGAAAAAATCTCCGCGAAAATCAAAAAGCCCGTAACTGTCGGCAGATATGTTGACATCACCGATTCGCTGCACATCTACGGCAGCTACTTCAATTCTGCCGCCGCGGAAGTGGAAAAAATGCGCGACGGCGACTTCAAAAAACGCTCGTGGCAGTCGGACCACCCCGCTTTCGCTATGATGACCGCGGAGGCTCGTGAAAAACTCGCAAAAGACCCAGACTGGTACGCAAAAGCGAGAGGGTAAAAAGAAAATCAAATATCAAAAACAACCCCCAGCATAAAGCTGGGGGCTAACTAACGTCGCCGTACCGGCGACGGCTAAACTATTCTACACCACTATTTTTTCCTTTCATTCTTTGCTGATTTATGCTACAATGGCTAAATTGGTTTATTCCGGCTTTTGTACAGTTAGAGCCTGTCAGTAAGATGAAGGTAAAGTAATGCAGAAATCCATAATTATAACCGGCGCCTGCCAGCACAATTTAAAGAATGTCAGCGTCGAAATTCCACGCGATAAATTCGTCGTCATCACGGGCATCAGCGGCTCAGGCAAAAGCTCGCTGGCGTTTGACACAATATACGCGGAAGGTCAGCGAAAATACGTCGAATCATTAAGCGCATACGCAAGGCAGTTTCTCGAACAAATGCAAAAGCCGGATGTCGAACACATCGAAGGCCTGCCGCCGACAATAGCAATCGAACAGCGAAGTTCAACGAGCAATCCGCGTTCGACCGTCGCGACGACTACTGAAATTTACGATTACTGCCGAGTGCTTTTCGCAAGAGCCGGCACGCCGCACTGCTGGATTTGCGGAAAACCAATCAGCAGTCAGCACGCCTCACAAATCGTGAACAGCATAATGTCGCTGCCGCAGGATTCAAAAATTCAAATCTGCGCCCCGATTATCCGCGGCCAGAAAGGCGAGCACAAAGATGTCTTCGTAACAATTCAGCGGGAAGGCTTTGTCCGCGTCCGCATTGACGATGTTGTTCTTGATATAAAAAATCTGCCGAAATTAGACAAAAATAAAAAGCACGATATCGCCGCCGTCGTTGACAGACTTATCATAAAAGACACCATACGAATCCGTCTTGCCGATTCCATTGAAACAGCGTTAAAACTTGGAGATGGCGTTGTTGTAATTATGGTACAGGAGCCGGGCGATGATAAAAAGAATGGCGGCATCGGCGGATGGAAAGACATCGTGTACAGCGAAAAATTCGCCTGCGACGAACATCCACAAGCCTCGCTGGAAGAACTTTCTCCGCGACTTTTCAGCTTCAACAGCCCATACGGCGCCTGCCCAAGCTGCGATGGGCTCGGCACGATACTCGAATTCGACGAAGATTTAATTGTGCCGGACAAAAATCTCTCGCTTGAAGAAGGCGCTCTGGATGCCTGGCGAAAAGGCGGCAAAAGAATGAACATCTTCTACGGAAGAATGATTGGAAAATTCTGCCGCGATTTCGGTATCACTAAATCGATGCCTTTCGAGAAAATACCGGCGGACATCAAAAAAATCCTGATGCACGGCACAAACGAAGAGACCGAAAAAAAATTCAGCACCTATTTTGAAGGCGTTATCCCGAACCTCACAAAACGCTGGCGAAACACCTCCAGCGAATACGTCAAGGCAAGACTGCACAGCTTTCTGTCGGAGCAGCATTGCCAGACCTGCAACGGCACAAGACTTCGCAAAGAAGCAACCGCCGTCAAAATCGCAGGCAAAAGCATAAACGAAATTACAGAAATGTGCGTCGAAGAATCTCAGAAATTTTTCGAACAGATACAATTAGACGCCGAAAAAACTTTAATCGCAGTTCAGCCTTTGAAGGAAATAAAAGCAAGACTGAAATTTCTCGCTGATGTCGGACTTGGCTATTTAACGCTCGACCGCAGAAGCGGTACACTGTCCGGCGGAGAAGCACAAAGAATAAGATTAGCAACACAGGTCGGCAGCGGTCTGGTCGGCTGCTGCTACGTCCTCGATGAGCCGACAATCGGCCTGCACAGACGCGACAACGACAGACTGCTTGGAATACTCAGAAGCCTTACAGACATCGGCAATACCGTAATCGTTGTCGAACACGATGAAGATGTTATCAATAGCGCAGATTATGTAATAGATATCGGCCCTGCCGCAGGCGAACACGGCGGCGAAGTCGTCGCAAAAGGCAGCGTCAAAGACATCTGCGATTGCCCGCGTTCGCTCACGGGCGATTATCTTTCCGGCAGAAAACAAATCGCCCTGCCGATTAAACGACGCAAAATCAAAATGAGTCGCTGCATCGAAGTTAAAGGCGCCGCTGAAAATAATTTGAAAAATATCGATGTTAAATTTCCGCTTGCCGCCTTCGTCTGCATAACCGGAGTTTCAGGTTCAGGAAAAAGCACACTCGTTACCGAAATACTATTAAAAGGACTGAAACGAAAATTATATAACTCCGGCGAAAAACCAGGCAAACACAAAAACATCCTCGGCACAGGCCAAATCGACAAGGTAATCGAAATCGACCAGTCGCCTATCGGCAAAACGCCGCGGAGCAACCCAATCACATACACCGGCGTATTCGATTTAATAAGACAACTGTTCGCCAAAACCAGAGAAGCGAAAATCAGGGGCTACAACCCCGGCAGATTCAGCTTTAACATCAAAGGCGGCAGATGCGAACACTGTCAGGGACAAGGCACGAAAAGAATCGAAATGCACTTTTTGCCCGATGTATATGTTATCTGTCAGCAGTGCAAGGGAACACGTTATAATCCGGAAACGCTGCAAATAACATACAAAGGCAAATCCATCGCCGATGTGCTGGATATGCGGGTCGATGATGCTTTGAAATTTTTCTCGAACTTTCCAAAAATTGTCCGCCTGCTGAAAACATTAAGCGATGTCGGACTTGGCTATATGCAGCTTGGCCAGCCATCGACAACTCTGTCCGGCGGCGAAGCGCAAAGAATTAAACTCTCGGCGGAACTGGGAAAAGTCTCGACGGGCAACACGATGTATATTCTCGATGAGCCGACGACCGGCCTGCACTTTGCCGACATTCATAATTTGCTGAACGTTTTGCAGAGACTTTGCGACCTGGGCAATACGGTAGTTGTAATCGAACACAATCTCGACGTTATAAAAATCGCTGATTATATCATCGACTTGGGGCCCGAAGGCGGTCAGGCCGGCGGACAAATTATCGCAGCAGGCAGACCCGAAGAGATTATAAACATCGAAGCCAGCTACACCGGCAAATACTTAAAGAAATATCTGACCATCTAAAATAAAGGTTCCTGACACCTTTATTTGTTGATTGAGGACAAAACGAGGGTTTTTAATTCCTCTGTAATCGGCGAAGCTCCAAACCGTTCAATTGCCGATAAGGCCTTCTGCTGATACTCCCGAATTTGCGAATTTGTAAATTCAACGCCTTTTGCGAACCTGAGAAGCGACAGCACCTGCCCCATATTCGGCTGGCTGCTGTCAAGCTGAAATAAAAGCTGACTCTTCCTCGCTTCGTCAAGCTGTCGCAAAGCAAAAATCACCGGCATTGTAATTGTCTTACTCGAAAAATCCCTGCCGGCGCTTTTGCCTGTCTGATTTTCATCGCCGCAAATATCGACAAGGTCATCGGCAACCTGAAAACCGATGCCAAAATTATTTCCAAACTCGTACAACTGTTTGCAGGCATCCTCGTCCGCGTCCGACGCAATTGCTCCGAGCATACCGCAATCCGCGAAAAACACCGCCGTTTTTTTTGTGATTATGTCTAAATACTGCTCCATCGTAATTGCAAAATCTCCGCGAAAAACATTCTGAAGCATCTCGCCGCGACAGATAGTCTGCGCCATTTGAGCGAAAAACTGTGTAATATCGTTATCGCCCAAAGTCGAGACAATATCAAACGCCCTGCTCAAAAGATAATCGCCAAGCAGAACCGCCATATTCGCTCCCCAGAGACTATTAGCTGTCGCCTGGAATCTGCGGCTGCTGCCGTTGTCTATCACATCATCGTGCAGCAGCGTCGCGCTGTGCACCATTTCAACGACACCGGCCAGTTTTATATGCAGCGGTTTTATCTCGCCGAACAACCTGCCGCTAAGCAGCAATATGCGTGCTCGCAGCATCTTGCCGCTTCTGTTTTTGAGATAATCCATAAACGGTTTGAGCTTTGTCTCCGAGCAGCCAATCTGCGCAGACAAAAAATCTATGACACCTGAAAGCTCAGCATCAATCATACTGCCCCTTGAAATAATTTCGTCCCTTGTTGTCATTTTATTTTTACCGGCCATGTGCATAATCGAAAAATTTCTTTCGTAAAAGCTGCGTAGTTTTTCCTGGTTTGCCGTCAGAAATCGTTCTGCCGTCAATCTCGACAACGCCTATAACTTCTGCCGCTGTGCCGGTAAGAAACATCTCATCGGCGACATAAAGGTCAAATCGAGTCAGATTTTTTTCGACAACTTCAATGCCTTCGCTTTTGGCTATACGAATTACTACCGCTCTTGTGATGCCGTCAAGAGAACCTGCCTGTATAGGCGGAACGCAGACTATGCCATTCTTAACTATAAATACATTATCTCCGGTCGCCTCGGCAACAAAACCTTCGTGATTAAACATTATCGCCTCCGGCACGCCGGCATCAAGAGCTTCAATCTTGGCAAGAACATTGTTGAGATAGTTAAGGCTCTTAACCTGCGGCGGTATCGCAAGCGGATGATTGCGAATCGTGCAGGCGCAGATAACTTTCATACCGCTGTCATAAAGTTCCTGCGGATACATACGAATGCTGTCGGCGATAATAATTATCTGCGGCTTATCGCATACAAACGGGTTGATGCCCAGCGAACCGACTCCGCGGGTTACAACGAGACGAATATAGCCGTTCGCTATGCTATTAGCTTCGACTGTTTTTATGGTTGCTTCGGCAAGCTGCTTAACAGGCATATCAATCTTAAGTCTTATGACCTTGGCGGATTCATAAAGCCTTTGAAGATGAGCGTCAAGTTCAAAAATTTTCGAACCATAAACACGAATGCCCTCAAAAACACCGTCGCCATAAAGCAGACCGTGGTCGAAAACGCTTACCTTGGCGTTAGCCTCATCAACAAGAGAACCGTTAATCCAAATTTTCAATGCCATAAATACTCCTATTCAGTGGCGACTTTTCCATCAGCAAGTCTTATCACACGCCCGGCTTTAGACGCTATTTTCTCATCATGCGTTACCATAATTATCGTCTGGCCGGCCGAGTGCAATTCTTCAAAGACCTTTAAGATACCATTTCCTGTCTCTGAGTCAAGGTTTCCTGTCGGTTCATCGGCTAAAATCAGCTCCGGCTCGTTCATTAACGCCCTGGCAATGGCAACCCGCTGCCTTTCGCCGCCGGAGAGCTGAAAGGGCCTGTGGGCTATCCGCTGGGAAAGCCCCATCCGCTCAAGAAGCCCGATTGCCCGTTTTTTCGCCCCGCCCCTGCCGCCAAGCCAGCCAAAAGCCGAACTTTGCGCCATTTTCGCTAAAAGCACATTTTCCAGTACCGTCAACTCATCGAGCAAATGATAAAACTGGAACACAAACCCGACCTTTTTGCCCCTGAATTCATTTATTTTCCTGCCGCCAAACCCGGCGATATTCTTTCCATCAAAAAAGACCTCGCCTTTATCCGGCAAATCGAGCGCTCCGAGAATATGCAGAAGCGTGCTTTTTCCACTGCCCGATGCGCCCCTGATGGCGACAAACTCGCCTCGTTCAATCGTTATGCCAATGCCTCGCAGAACTTCAAGTTTGCTTGCGCCCATTTTGTAAGATTTGTAAATATCCTTACATCTCAATATGCAATTATTATTATCCAAATCACACCGTGCCATTCATTTTAAAAGTAAACATTTCTGTAACATTTTAGCCGAATGTAGAAAAATAGGAAACCGCCTTCCATCCTTCGCTAAAGCTACGGAGGACAGGACGGCGGAGGCTATTTTACGCTGGATTCCCGCTTTCGCGGGAATGACAAGTCGTATTTGGCGATTGGCTAAAATATTACACATTTCTTATATAAAATAGTCTCGGCCAAAGGCCGAATCCACAATTTTTATTTTTGATTTTTGATTTTTGATTTTTTTTATAATTTATTCACCCGAAGAACATCAACACATTTCATTTTAGCGGCGCCGAGCGTCGGCACAAGAGCGCCCAATAAACAAGCCGCCACAGCGCTGACCGCAACGATACTTAAAAGAATCGCACCGGCGTTATGCGGTATCTCGCCAATAGCGTAAATTTCCCTGTTCCACAACTGAAAACCAAATTTATCAAACAGCCAGCCTTCCAGACGATTGGCATTGGCCAAAAACACCAGCGCTGCAACTATCCCGAAACCTGAACCGCAAAGGCCTATCAAAAAAGCCAGCCGGAGAAAAACCCGCACAACGCCGGTTTGCGAAATTCCCAGACTTTTCAAAATTCCTATGTCTTTGCTCTTTCTGCTGATAATCATATAAAAGATAACAAAAATAATAAAAACCGTAATCAGTCCGACAAGCAGAAAAAGCAGAATCAGCATTATTTGTTCTTTTTCCATCGGCGCTATCGTATCTCTGCGGTATGTTTTCCAATCCGCTACGGAAACATTTTTAAACAAATCCGCCAAAGCAAAATTACTGTTCCTGGCAGTAAACTCTCGCCACATCGCTGCGACCTTTTCGCTACAAACAGCTATGTTTGAATTTTTCGTAAATTTAATAAATATCGCGCCGGTTCTTTTTGTCGTCGTGTCCATTCCGCACAGCTTTTGCAATTGTTCAAAAGGCAGATAGACCACTGAGCTGTCAACTTTTGCAAGGCCGGAATTGCTGTTGTCGCTGAAATTAAAAATTTTTGAATTGGCCGCCATTGTCGTGCCGGTCTTGACAATAGCGCCTTTCGGCGTAAGCGGGAAACAAGTTATGGTATAAGACCAATTAGGTACATACGACTTCTGAATGTATATTCCCCTTGCGGTTCTGTCGGCCGTTAAATCAACACCGGTTACGCAGCCCGACAAATTCGCATCTTCAGGAACGAACGCCAACTGGGGCGCCGCGGCGCGATAGTAAAGCGTTTGGGCGAAATTCGTAGTCTTTATGTGCCTGTTTATATCGATGCCCATAAGAGTTGTTGCTGCGCTGCCATCGCCAAAGTTCATTTGAACAAGACCAAAGGAATTTATCACAGGCGCTGCCGATGCGACAAAATCGGTTTTGCCAAGTTCGTCTATAAACTCCTCATACATACCAAACCCGACAAGCGAATCCGTCCAGACGATGCAATCACCATAAAATTCGTGATTCTTCTTTGCGTAATCTTCGACAAGGCCGGTCATTACAGTCATCACAACCACAACCGTAAAAACACAAATCGCAACGGCCAAAACCGCAAGGATTGTAATCCTGCGTCTCAAAAAAAATCTGATTGGTAAAATAATATCGTACATTTATTCGTATCTCAAAATTTTCGCAGGTGCAGTTCTTGCCGCTGATATCGCGGGTATAAGTGCGCCAATCACAGATGCTATTGCCGCAGCCGCGAAAAACCGCCACGCCCAATACCAGTTAAACTTATCCGGTATCCTGTTAAACATATATATACTGCTGCTCCACAGTTTAAGGCCGAACAAAACCTGTATCCATCTTTCGATGGCATTTACGTTATGGGTAATCAAATAGCCGATTGCAATTCCCGCCGATGCGCCGATAAGGCCGACCAACAGACCGAAAATTAAAAATATCGAGGCTGCCGATAGAGACGAGCCGCCGATGGATTTTATCACCGCCAAATCTTTTTGTTTGCCGCTGACTATCATATAAAATATGCAGAAGACCAAAACAATCACGCCCGCGCTTATTATGCCGAAGATAACAAGCAAAACACCCATCTGCTTGCGAAGCTCGGTCGTAGATTCGCTCTGCTTTGCGACAGCGGTTATTATTTCCGTATCGGCGATATCAAACCGCGACCATGGAAGCGTCTTTTCCGCAAACTGTGTCCAAATCTGCGTAACGGCAGCAATCGCGTCATCGGGCTTAACGCCGGGGGCGCATTTTATATGAACGACATCGGCAGGCTTTTTAATATCCAGACCCAGCGAATCCGTGAGCCTGTCAATCGGTACAAGAACGAATCGCTCATCCAAGTCATAAACCGATGTGAACAAAATATCTGCTATTTTAATTTTAACGGATTTACTATGCAGCATCGAAGCTGATGAATCTCTGCCGCTGTTTTCAATGCTGCCTGTGGTTATAACAGCGTTATTGCCTATGTTCAGCTTAATCGCGGAAAAATCATAATCATCGGTAATCGTATTCGGCTCAGCAATTAAACCTATGCCTACAAAGGCAGGCATAACATCGGAATTTTCTCCATTGATTGCAAACGTCGGCTCACCGGCTGCGGATTTCTGTGTTAAAAGATTATTTTTCAGACCTGCGACTTTACCTCTGCTTTGAATATCTATGCCCCAGATGCTCACAGCTTTAACATTACCACTGCCAAGATGAATCAGCCCATTGGTAGAGAGAACCGCTGTTGCCGCATAAATGTCAGGGTCAGCGTTCAGCTTTTCTATAAGCACATTGCTATCAGCAAATCTGGCGGGAGGCTCGATAATTATATCACCCAGATAATCGCTTGCACCCGATTCGACGGCTGCGATAAACGCTGTAAAAAGGCTGGCTACCGTAACAAGCAGCGCGGTGGACAGGGCAACAGCGGCGATACTGAGAAGAACTATTTTTTTCTTCTTTAAATATCGCAGAGCTAAAAAAAACTTCAGCATTTTGCCGATTCCTTAAGAAATAGGCACAGAGGCACAGAGGCACAAAGGCACAAAGAAATAACCTACTTTTCAGGTTTTAATAAAGGGAAGAGTATCACATCTTTTATACTCGTCGCGCCGGTCAGCAGCATTGCAAGTCTGTCGATGCCCACGCCCAATCCGCCGGCGGGAGGCATACCGTATTTCAGCGCATTGATAAAATCTTCATCGAGATTGCGGAAAGTATTTTCATCTTCGTTCGCCCCTTTAATCTGCGAAACGAAATTGTCATACTGAACCTGCGGGTCATTCAGCTCGGTGTACGCGTTGGCAACTTCCATCGCACCGATATAAAGCTCAAATCGTTCCGCGTAGTCAGGGTTTGTCTTGCTGCGTTTGGTCAGCGGGCACAATCTTGCAGGGTAGTCAATCACAAACGTCGGATTGATTAAATTCTTCTCAACAGTTGCCTCAAACACATCATTGATGACAATGTCATCGTCTAACTTCGCCTCATCGATTCCAAGCGACTTTGCCTTGCTGCGAATCGCGGCAATATCGTGGATATCGCAGCCTGCGTATTCCTTAACCAAATCGCGATACGACGCTCTCCGCCACGGGCGAGAATAATCAATCTGCATTTCGCCATACTGCAATTTTGCACCTTCGCAGTGCTTTTCGACAAGCAGGCAAATCATTTCCTCGGTCAAATCCATCATTATATTATAATCAGCGTAGGCCTGATAAATTTCCATCATCGTAAATTCAGGGTTATGACGCGGACTTAAACCCTCGTTTCGGAAATTGCGGTTTATCTCAAAAACTTTTTCCATTCCGCCTACAAGCAGTCTTTTCAAAAACAGCTCAGGCGCAATTCTCAAAAATAAATCAATATCAAGCGCGTTGTGATGAGTGATAAAAGGCTTTGCCGCCGCCCCGCCGGCGAGCGACTGCATCATCGGCGTTTCAACTTCAAAAAATCCCTTAGCCTGCAAAAAATTTCGAATAGTCGAAACCATCGCTATTCGCTTTTTGAATCTATCCATAACTTCAGGGTTTGCCCACAGGTCAACATAACGCTGACGATAGCGAAGCTCAATATCAGCCAGACCGTGAAACTTTTCCGGCGGCTGCAAAACGCATTTCGACAGCATCGTAACTTTCGTTGTCCAAATTGTAAGCTCGCCTGTCTGCGTAAGGCCCAGCGTGCCTTCAGCTCCAATTACATCTCCGAGGTCGAAAAGTTTAATCAAATCCCACTGGGGTTCGCACAGTTTTTTGCTCAAGCCGAGCTGAATCGTTCCGCTGCTGTCGCGAAGCGTAATAAATATCAGCTTGCCTATGTCGCGAAACAGTACAATCCTGCCTGCGCAAAGCGCCGTCTGGTCATGTCTTGTGCTGTCAAACTTCGCCCGAACAGCCGATGCCAATTCGATGTTATCGAGTCGCGAACCGTAAGGGTCTATCGAAAGCTGTTTTATTTTCTCCAGCTTATCCTGTCTTGCCGCTGAAGTTTATCAATATCCTGATTTTGTTCTGCCATTATTTCAATCCCGCTTCAATCAATTTTGCCTTTGCAATAAGTATGGCGACCGCAAGCTGTCTGTCCGCTTCAAGCGTCTCCGTGAGATTATGCCTTACCAATTTCGCTTTATTGTTATCGTGGTCAGCCGCCGCCAGAACATCATTATCACGCTGAATATCAAACAGCTTTTTGAGTTCATCGGTGCGCAATTCAACCTTCATATTCGGCATTATGCCCCAATCTTTGCTGCCGGTTTTTTCCGCTGCCCAGCGGTCTTTAACCCTGCGACCGTCCGGCAGATGATAATACGCCATTGTATATTTCAACTGCGACCCTTCGCCGGTATATTCGGTAACAGTCTGCACAGAGCCTTTGCCATAGCTCTGTTCACCGACGAGTACGGCACGCGAATAAGTCTTATCCGAAAGAGCTCCAGCCACAATTTCCGATGCACTGGCAGAACCACCGTTGATTAGTATAACAACCGGATAATTCGGGTGAGTGTCTTTCTTATGCGCTGCCTCCCACGTCGGCAGACCGACACGAGGCTGAGAACTCACAATGACACCCTTATCAAGAAACATATCTGATATTTCCGCTGCGCTTTGCAAAAAGCCGCCGGTGTTGTATCGCAAGTCTAAAATCAGCGCATTCATATCCTGTGCCTCAAGACTTTTGAGAATCCTGTCAAGGTCGCCTGCCGTCGTAGCTGAAAACTGCGAAACACGAACATATCCGACTTTGCTTTGGTCATCGACAAAATACTGCCAGTCACCAGTTTCGTTTCTGCCCCAGCCTCGAATGGTAGGCACAATAATTTTAGCCCTTGCAAGTTCAACTTCAAATGTATTTTTCGAGTCAGGCTTGCGAATCGTAAGTTTAACTTTCGTGCCGGCAGGGCCGGTGATTTTGCTAACCGCGCAGGTAACAGACATCTCTTTTGTATTTTCGCCGTTGACCTTTTCGATAATGTCGCCCGCATCGACAAGACCTGAATCATACGCAGGCCCCGGCAGCAGACTTACAGCCTTCAAAAGACCGTCAGCCTTGGAAATCTCAACGCCTATTCCGCTGAACTCATTTGTCATACTCTTGTCAAAATCTTCCACCTGCTTTGGCCAAATGAATATCGTATGCGGGTCGAGCGAGGATAACGCCGACTCGGCAAAATGTGAAATCACAACGCCATCCGGCAATTTTATCGTCAAACTGTTAAGCGACAAAACCTGCCCGAACAATTTCACAAACTGGTCTCTGGTCATTATCACAGGCTCGGCGGCATAATTGTTTTTTAACAACCCAAGCCCCGCCGAAAAATCACTTAATTTATCCGGCAAATAACTCATAGTAAAATTACTGTCGCACGGGTCGCTGTATTTCAAAACCTCCGCAAGATACTCAAACCGCTTAAAAACCTTTTCAGCCATACCGCTATAGGAAACAGGCTCGACATAACCATACTCAAGAACATCAAGACCGCGAATAAACATCTTAGGCGTAATTTTCTGATAGCGGTCGGCATAAGTCTCACAGGGATTATCGTCAAGCGCCGCTCTGATAATTGCCCTTTCCTCAATCGCTTTCTTCGTTTCAGTTATCGCGCTGATATTCGCCTTGGCTTCAAGAGACTTTTTCTTTTCAGCAATCTCTTTGTCGCCCTCGTAAATCGCGTCAAGCCAGCTATAACTATATAGCAGAGCATTGAGCCACTGACCTTTGGCCTCATAGTCATCGCCGACCTTGCGAGCTTTTGCTATCGTTTTTTGAACAAATTTATCTTCAAGAAGCTGTTTTTTTTCCTGCTCGGATGCAAACTCCTTTGCCTTTATAATTACCGGCAGAATCTCCAGCAGATTTGGCTCGTTCGACTCAGGTCGGGCCTGTAATTTCGCAAGCTCGGCCTTCTGTTCTTTAAACGCCTGCCGCTTGGCTTTGTCCCTGTCAGCCTCAATTCCGCGATAAGCCGCTACGACACCTTTAATCTCGGCGGTATTCGCGTCTTTGGCATTGCATTTTTTAATAATTTCCTCTGCCGAGTCGAAATTGCCGCCGCATATTGCATTAACCGCCTGTTCGGCACAGCTTATTTCAGAACTCTGCGTCTGCTGCTGCGGCTCATTAGCCGGCATCGACATCGCAGACACAATCACTGGCATTAAAAACAATACAAAAAGAATTTTACAGGTTGTCTTCATTTGTTCTTTTCTCTTTAAAAAAAGAAGCAAGGAAACAAGGTTGTAAAGAGGTAAGGACTTTGTCGGCCTTTGGCCGATTATCCTTACTTCCTTATTTCCTTACTTCTTTGCCTCTTTACTTCATTTTTTGTATTCATTCGTAGTTAATTTATCTGCATTCCGCCGCTTTGCCTGCACAGCCCAGAGCGTCAATCTTATGCAGAACCATCGCCTTGATAGCGTCTCTTGCCGGGCCCAGATAATTTCTTGGGTCAAACTCTGTCGGCTTTTCAGCAAATACCTGACGAATCTTGGCAGTCATCGCCATTCTAAGGTCGGTATCGATGTTGATTTTGCATACAGCCATTTTTGATGCCTGTGTAATCGCTGATTCCGGCACGCCCATTGCATCCGGCATTTTGCCGCCGTACTTATTGATAAGGTCTTTGAATTCTTTCAGAACGCTGCTTGAGCCGTGCATTACCAGCGGGAACTTCGGCAGCTTGTCCGCGACTGCCTGAATAACATCGAAAGCAAGTTTCGGCTCTGTCTTAAACTTATAAGCGCCGTGACTTGTTCCGCAGGCAACCGCCAGAGAATCGCAGCCGCTCTTCTTCACAAACTCAACAGCCTGGTTCGGGTCTGTCAAATGGCTTGCCAAATCATCGTGGCTCACGCCAACAACGTCTTCTTCGATACCGCCGAGCTGGCCGAGTTCGGCTTCGACGCTGACACCATATTTGTGAGCGTAGTCAACAACTTGCTTTGTCAGTGCGATATTTTCCTGAAATGGATGATGCGATGCGTCAATCATCACCGATGTGAAACCATCGTCAACGCACTGCTTGCAAATCTCAAACGTGTCGCCGTGGTCTAAGTGCATACATATCGGAATATCAGGATTTTCCTTAACCGCAACGTCAATTATCGCCCGCAGATAGCTCATAGAGGCATATTTTCTTGCCCCTTTGGAAATCTGCAAAATCAGCGGCGCCTTTTTCTCGGCAATCGCGCTGACGATGCCCTGCGTAATTTCCATATTGTTGACGTTAAACGCTCCGATTGCATAGCCATTTTTATAGGCCATTTCAAACATTTTTTTCGTACCGACCAATGCCATAATATCTTTCCCTTAAAAAAGTTACCAGATTAACCGCGTTTTCAGTGCGTGGGCAGAAAACCACCCCGCCTGCAAAACCGTAAAAGTAACCCCGTTAGTATGTTAAGTCAAGCGATATTTGAATAGCCAGTAGTCAATATGTGCAATGTGGAACAGAAAAGCCGTCCACGCGATTTTCAAACGCCCTAATTTGAGCCCGGCGGTTCAACATCGGTGTTCCTGCTTGAGCCTAAACCTAAATTACTGCCGCCTTCAGGCCATATATTCAGCACTATCGACTCGCTGTCAAGCGTTTCGTCCCGGGTAAAAGTAATGCCGTAATAAAGCCTGTGATAGCGTCTGATTAGGCTCATTTGCGTAGAGATTCGCTGTTTGTAATCGAAATCATACTGATGAGCGAGTACAATTGTGTATCTTGGACTTAGCTTATACGTTATCGCGAAAGTAGCCGCGTTTGAACCCTTTTCGCCTTCAATATCCGTACTCCTCAAATACCTGGCGCCGACATAGTAGCTCAAATTCGGCAGACACAATTTGCTGAAACCGACATTAAATTGCTCAATCGCGTTGTCCTGCAAATCATAATTCATATCGCTAAGAAACGCGAATGTATCGCTGATTCGCCAGATATAATCAGCGTTAAAGCTGTCGCGTTGCGGGCCATAAAGCTCAAATGTTCTATGTGCTGGCATATCGCCATTAAAAATTTCCGGAGCTGACATCACAGACATCGGCGTAAATGAATTATTCCACAGGAACTTGTCAGGCCTTCTTATGGATTTCTCATCATCGGTTACAAATGTAACGCTCGTATCCAGCCGCATCCAATCGACGGTTCTCTGTTTTTCACCGATGCCGCGTTTGGTCTGAAGCCTTTGCAAAACGCCGAGATTGATATAATCTTTCTGCTCGACAGACGAATCGCTCACGCCAAACAACCCGACATTGCCGTAAGGCTTTACTATATGACGAATACCATTGACATCCCAAAATTCGGAATGAATATTTCTGTACGTTTTCCAATACTGCGTCGATGCCCTTGTGCCGATTTGCCCGATGAAAACCTCGGTAGAGCCGTAAGCGTTTCTGTTCACTGATGTTACCGCGTCGCGGGCAAAACCGCTTCTGTCATCATAACCAAACGTGCCGGCGACAAACGGAACTACTTTCCCTGAACCAACCTTTAAAGGCAAATCAAGCTCTGTCCGGCTCTCGGCTTCCATAAACCGTTCCTGCGAAACATTCGTGGTGTGATTGTCGCCGATTCTCTGACGGAAACTGCCTACAGAACTATCGTGGTACAACGTGAACTTGTCATTGAACAGCGATTGACCCTTCAAGTGATACTGCGCTGAAGGCAATTCCTCAAGCTGGTCGGCAAAATCATTTATCCGCCACTTACCCATTACCGCAAACGCCCAGTTATCTTTTATCCGTCTCAACTGAACGAGCGTCTCTTCTTCCTTGCCGGTCATAAATTCGTTGCGTTTGAATGATTCGATGAAATTCTCATCCGATATATAGCTGGTCTCAAGAGTGAGCTGCCAGTTATAAGGCAGAAACTGCCTGTGCTGAAATTTAAAATTGCCCCTTAATGTATTCGGCGGCTCAATATTCTCCCTGTTCCTGCTCAGGTCGTCCTTGCCGCTGTCATTTATAATATATCCACTGATATTGCCGAACGAGTTCGGTTTTTCATATTCTATCTTGGCGCCTACGCCCATACCTCTTTTGGAATAATAGTCCACCATTAGACTGGAATCAACGCCCTTCGCTTCCTTCAGCCCCAAAACTCTCGCCAGATACCATTCCGTCTCCACCATCGTACCCCAGTCGCTATCGCTGCCCAAAGACACTCTTCTTATAGGCATAGCCGAACTCTCAAGACTGGTGCGAAATTTTGGCCAATAAAAAACTGTTCTGTTATCAAGCTTGAGCTTGACGTTTTTCAATTCAGCGTCATAACTGTTAGCCCCGGTCTTACCTGCCTGAGCGTCAACGCTTGTCGTATCCGTAACTATAATCTCCGATGCCGTCATCGCTATCCGAGGCACATAAAACTCGCTGTTGGTCAAAACTATATTTTCACCCTTGAATTTATTTTCGCTAAGCTGCTTGAGCCTGCCGGCCTTTAAATATATCGGAATCCCTCTGTCCGGCTCATAAGTCCTCATTACCGCATTGACAGCAAGACCCTGCTTAGCGTTAAAATCATAATAAGCCTCGTCCGAACGTATAGTCCGCAGTCCTTCAGTCATTACAACATTACCGAAGAAATACGCCGCTTTTATCGCATTGCCTGGAGCAATGTCATTAACGTCATTGGCATCGCTATGTTCAGGCTTGCCCGAATTTTCATAAAAAATTACCGCAGCATCCGCCTGAAATTCCAGCAGACCGCCCTGCTCATCCTTCTTCTGCCACAGATAAAACCTGTTCTGTATTGTCGCTATACTCGAACCATCAAGAGTCTGACTGGTGAACTTTACCGGCTCTGTGCTGAGCGAACTGATATTGACCGGATACTTAAACTTCACTTCCGGCGGCTTGGGTGCTGCCTGAGTCGGTATCTCCGGCCCGCCAAAAAGACCGGCAAGCATGCCCGGCTTCTTGACTGTACGCAATTTCGGACTTTTCGCCGCAACTGCTTTTTCGCTCTTACCGCTTTTCTTACCGTTATCGCCGGATACCGCAACGCTCGATTTCGACTTCGCAGCCTTCTTCACCTTCAATGGCGGCGCCGCTGTTTCTGCCGCTGATGTTTTTGCTTCTGCCGTTGGCGGGGTTTCTGATGTCGTTGTTGTTTCTGTTGTTGTCTTGTCGGATGATTCCGTCTCCGCTTCACTCTCTGTTGGTACAGTATTTGAATCTACTGCCGCCGCCTCTGTTGGCAATGTCCTGGCTGATGGTGTTTCGTTAGGCGACGCTGGCGCAGCAGGAACTAATTTTATTTGACCAGTCGCGACAAGAGCATTGTGATATAACTCGCTTGCTCTGACATCCTCTACCGTCTGCGTGTCAGCCGTAGCGAAAATTTCGCCTGCCACATCAAACTCCACCACCATCGACTCTACGCCGGACAATTTACTTGGGGCAACATCAACGCTGTTGGTCTTGGCGCCTTTCCCCTGGTCGATGGAAACATTTCCCTGAAGATAAACCTTGACCTTATGTTCGACTTTCGTAATGCCGTGATAATCGGTGGTATAAGTTTTCAGCCAGATTATCGACTCTGAACTTTTGAGATGATTATCGCCGAGAATAAGTTCAAAATTATTTTTGAACGCCAGGATGTGTTCGCCGGGAACCGCCTGAAAACTCTTCATCTCTTTGGCGCTGATATGCAAATCGTCAGTACCGAGCATCTGCGAGGCAGTTTGCTCAACCGAAAATCCGTTCACGGCAAAAATTGCGATAAAGAGAAATAATATGTTTTTTCGCATATCCTAATTTATCTTAAAAGTAACATCCTGTCTTTTGGGGCGATTATAGCTGCAAAGCAATCTAAATCCAGAAAAAACCTCATACTTATACTGATAATCAGCATAAATAATCATAGTCCGATAATGCTTCGCGGCAAATTGTTGATATTTGACGGTTGATACTTGAAGATAATTTGTTAGAATATAACCTCAATTAAACCATAACTCATTATACAATAAGATGATATAACAGGAAATCTATATGGCCAAAAGTTTGAGCGGCTATCAGCAGAAGGTAATAAAAGATTACTATAAAAACATCGACAAAATCGCTTTAGCCAAGCTCGGCGAGCTTGTAGGCAGTATTTATTTGGCAGAAACGCAGAAAAAGAAAGACATTTTATGGGGGCAGGTCGAGGCTTCTTTGAAGCAGCTAAAAATCCCGCAGGCAATTGCGGATAACATTTTGAAGAAACGTGATGCCGTGATTTTGGCAAAAAATCTAACTGATTGGGCGAAATAAAAAATATTCATTCAAGGTCGTAAACGCTATTGTTCGGCGAAAGAAACCCGATTTTTTCCCTGTGAGTACTGTTATATGTATCAAGTATTTTCTTGCCGTTTGAAGCTGTATTGGTATAGAGGTCCTTCCATGATGCCGAATGGCCATCACAAAAAGCGACGTTAGTTTTTTCTAAGTGCCGATATCCCTGTGTGCCTGCATAATTCGCGCTGAAAGAAGCGCTTTGAATAGTAACAAGCGGTGCTCGCATAAAATTATTTGCCCCACCGCTGTATTGGCCATCACCGAAAACTGCCGTCTCCGATGGTCTTCTTATCCTTGCGGCTCTAATCGAATTATAAGGCAAAACTGTTTCGTCCATACCAACATAACTTGTGTTATAGTTATAGCCGGTATAGGGGCGGGAAATATCATTGGACGCTTCTTTATATGAAGGACATTGCTGCACCTGGTCGATTGTAATTTTCTGCCATAAAATTCCCGGCTTTACCACTACCACTGCTGGCGTTGCGCTCCAGTCCTTATAAGCGGCAAAATCCCAGGCGTATGAATATTTTATTGCACCGACTTTCTGATCGTAATACGCCAAAGGATAGTAGTCGTTAAACGAATGTGTATAATTTATCGCCGCAATCGACATCTGATTTAAATTGTTCAGGCAAAATACGGATTTTGCCTGCTGACGGGCCTTATTAAAAGAGGGCATAAGAATACTCAACAGAGCTGCGATTATTGAAATCGCAACCAGCAATTCAACAAGCGTAAAGCCTTTGTTTTTGCGAGAAGCCATTGTTTTATTCCCAACTCCACATAAGCCATCTATCTGAAAGATTCTTTAAATCTTCTATGTCCGCCAAACCATTTTCCCAGCGTTTCGCCAGTTCTGCAAAATCCTGAAAATTAATCCGGCAGTCCTGACAGCCCTTAACATCCGAAACAGCGTCTATTTCGGGCGTATTCTCCGCAGAGCTGTCTATGCGTACATATTGAAACCACTTTAAACCGCTGTTTTGGTCAACAGGCAAATCAAGTCTGCCAATGTCAAAACCTGTTCCACCGGCAGAATAACCATAAGTTTGACATATTTGCGCTACGGTTTTTGTGTCGAACGATTCGAATGCAAGCGATGGGTCTATCGGGAGAGTCGGATTCGTCGGGTACGACCACCACAAATTCCAGCTTCCGATATTAGCATCAGGATGATTCGGGTCATACACTCGACCAAGAGTCGGGGCAAAATCATCGGCAAATGGACCATCGTTGGAATCAGCAGAAAATTTTATAAAATTCGCATCGCCGCTCATAAAATTCACATCATTTGTGAAACTATACCAAATAACACCATCCTGACTTACCGAGACTACAGCCGACTCGAGAATACCTGAACCAATTACCTTCATTGCAGCAGGATTGCCGTTAGACCAGCCTTGCTGATTGCCGATTTCCTGCTGGGCATTTCCAAAGACAATAAAATCTATTCCATACGGATTATTTACATCATCTCGTACATGGCTATTAAAGCCCAAAATTATACTACCCTGCCTGCCCAGACAAACCAGCTCAAACGAGCGAAATGGAGCGTACACCGGATTAACCGGACAAATCTGCTCTTCCTGAATAAGCCAGTCTTCGCCGGTCGTATCAATAGTCGGCCTGCCTAACGCATTTAATGGGTTATTAATTAACTCATCATTCAGCCAATCTATTACAATCCCTGTACCAGGATTCCACGCAATTACTTCCACGGCAAAATCGTTAGGGTCATAGGCATAATTTTTATAGGCTGCAAAATCATCTGCAAAAGACACGCTCGATAATAAGCAGACAGCCGAAAACATTATACCTATATATCTTGTCATACAGATTTAACCATTTATTTGCGTTTTCCTGCGAGCAAAACAGAGCCAAGAGCCAGTAAAACCATCGTCGCAGGCTCTGGGATAACGTGGCCATAAGACCAGCCATCCCAATTACCGTTGCTTACAACCCTGTCGCTTGCACCAACCCATGAGGCCGTCCAATCAGTTTGGCCCGCACCCTTATTGTAATAATGCCACCAGTTTTCGCCAAAGTTGTAGCCGATATTGCTGTGGCCGTTAAAGCTGAAACCGTCAACAAATTCATCGGAACCATAACTTGTTTTTGTTACTACCAATGTCGTTTCTGCCGCAATGGTATTGAGCAATCCCATACCGGTCATACCACCGTTAAAGCTCACCAAAAATTCGGCGACATAACCATCCGACCATTCAATTCTTACCCCTGCGGAATCCTGACCGCTGCCAACCGCAATTGGTGTAGCAAAACTAATTGCCGAAAACATAAACAATACACAACAAACAAAACTAAACTTCTTCATTTCTTTATTCTCCAAAAATAATTTTTAACTTCTTTTCAATTCGTACCAAAACCAGGGTCTCGCTGCAGCCGTCGGCTAAAACGGCTGCAACGCGGCAGACCTCAAAGCTCGATTCATCAAGCTTCTGGAAATGGACTAAACAATTCTTTTAGCCACAGGGAACACCCGCCGCCGCTAAAGCTATGTCGAGCAGGCAGAGAACACAGAGATAATAAATTTTATATTTCTTTGTGTCTTCGTGCCTTTGTGGCAAAATACCTACAAAAAAAGCCGCCCTTCCCACGACAGGAACGGCGGCTTATAATTTCTAACAAATAACGCTGTTGTACACACAGCGCATCCATTGGCGTTCCTTACGCGAGAACTATCAACAAACAACCAACTATCAACAGGTTTTCTGACTTGCACTCTTATTGAAAAAAACCTTCCCGCTCTTACCGAACAGTGGTACAACTTTTTTCAACCGCCTAATTGCTTAGGCATAGCGCTTACAGCGGCGCGACCGCCACGGATTTACACCGTGTTCCCTTCTTGATAATCGGATAACTAAATTTCCAAAGAGCGAAAACAAAAATACCAGACAAAAAAATAAATGCAATAAGAAAAATTATTTTAGCAGGATAATTACAATGACCAGCATACCAATCGCAAAGGCACAAACCGCCATTGCAGAGACAAAAACCCACATAAATCGCTTATGCTGCGTATTTAAGATATATTTCAAATATCTGTCCGAAGCCGAAAACGTCTTGCCCAATTGCACTATACTGTCAGCCTGATTTCCGACATTGTCGTTTAATTTCTCAGTTATCGTGTTAAATTTCCTGAACCCCTCGGCAAGCTGCGAATCAATCTCAGCCGATGCCGCAAGCTGAACCGACATCTCCGAAATCGCGTTTGTCTGCTTATCCGTCGCCGCCGGAATCTTTTCAATAGCCTCGGTGAACTGCTGATTTTTCAACGCCTGCGTCTTCAACTGCTCGACGAGCGAATCAATCACTGCCTTTTGATTTTTAAAACCTTCGGGAAAATTCTGCAAAAGCGGCGCAAGTTCGCCCAACTTCTGAACAAGCTCTGCGTTTTGCTCAACCTGTTTATCGAGATGGTCATTTATCCCGCCGAGTTTTTCAACGAGCATCTGAAATGAGTTTTGCAGCATCGCCAGAGCTTCTGTCTTATCCGTTTGCTGCGGTTTGTAAATCTGCCCTGCCCGCCCCTGCGAAATCTCGTCCGGCCTTTGCGGCAAAGGCGACTTCCTCAAGGGCACATACATACTCTGCCCTTTCGCAGAAAGCCACTTGCCTGTCCGAGAAATGAACTCCTTTATCGCCATCTTAAAACTTCCATTCTAAGGTTTATAGCTGTATAATTACCCCCTAAGTCCGGTAAAATCAAGAAAAAATAGATGAAAGCAGGGAAATAGATATGAAGTTAGTTAGTTTCAGGGACGGGAAGTCTATAAAGTGTGGAATATTAACGAATAACGGCATTATCGACCTGGCAGGTGAATTTCAAAACGTAAAACAAATAATTGCAGGCGGCAGTGAAACTCTCAAAAAAATCCAGACAGCCGCAAACTCCTGCAAAAAATTTATCCCCCTTTCAGATGTCAAACTTCTTGCCCCAATCCCAAACCCCGGCAAAATCTTCGGCCTGGCGGGCAATTACGCAAAGCACATTATTGAGGCAGGCTTGAAGCTCGGACTTAGCGAATCGCCCCACAGCACAACCGTACCGCGACCATTTCTTATGCCAAACAACGTAATCGCCAACCCTGACGATGTAATTGATTGGCCGGTGTACAGCAAACAAATTGATTATGAAATTGAACTCTGTATCGTCATAGGAAAAATCGCGAAATGCGTCAGCCCGGAAAAAGCGAAAGAACACATCGCAGGTTTCACAATCGCAAATGACATCTCCGCGCGCAGCACAACTTTCACCGCAGGCAGAGCAAAAAGACCGTGGGATGAATTTTACGATTGGCTCAACGGCAAATGGGCGGATGGTTTCCTGCCTATCGGCCCCTGCATTATCACCGCCGATGAAATCGGCAATCCGCAAAATCTGCAAATGACATTAAAAGTCAATGGCGAACTTCGCCAGAATGCAAACACTTCCTCTATGATTTTCAACGTCTATGAAATTGCCTCATTCATCAGCCACATCACAACGCTTCAGCCGGGCGACATCATCGCGACCGGCACACCCCAGGGCGTAGGAATGGCAACAGGGAACTTCCTCAAGGCCGGCGACAAAATCGAGTGCGAAATTGAAAAAATCGGTACGCTCACAAACACGCTCGGCAAAAAACCGGAAAATTTCTACGAACCGCTGACAAAAAGATAGCCACAGAGAACATAGAGTTCACAGAGATATTATTATTGAAGAATGAAGATTGAAAAATGAAGAATTTAAAATAAATTCGCCGACCTGTCCTCCGCAGCTTTAGCGAAGGATGGAAGGCGATTCCATAAATCTTCCCTTCGGCAAGCTCAGGGCGTGAGCCTGTCGAACGCAATCTACAATCTACAATCTTCAATTTTCAATTGTTTTTGTCTCAATGTTGGACGTTAATTAAGTTTTTATACTGCTGTTGTTTTCGTCCCGCCATGCTGGTCAACAAACCCTTCAAGTCTTCTGCATCTTACAGGGTGCTGAAGTTTTCTAATCGCCTTGGCCTCAACCTGCCGAACACGTTCGCGAGTTACCTTAAAAATTCTGCCGACTTCTTCAAGCGTATAAGTATATCCGTCGCCAAGTCCGTAGCGGAGCTTGATAATCTCACGCTCACGATATGTCAGCGTCTTTAAAACCTCATCAATCCGGTCTTTGAGCATCTCGTGAGTTGCCGACTGCACCGGCGACTCTGCGCTTTCATCTTCGATAAAATCGCCGAAGTAGCTGTCTTCGCTTTCGCCAATCGGCCTGTCAAGACTTATCGGGTGCTTTGAGATTTTCAAAACACGCCGGGCTTCAGAAACCGTCAATGCCGTTTCAGCCGCGATTTCCTCAATCGTTGGCTCTCTGCCCAGTTTTTGCAAAAGCTCTTTGGTAACAGTGCGCAGCCTGCTCATTGTTTCAATCATATGCACAGGAATTCTGATTGTCCGGGCATGGTCTGCGATTGCTCTTGTAATCGCCTGCCTTATCCACCAAGTCGCGTAAGTGCTGAACTTATAGCCTCTGCGATATTCATACTTATCAACCGCACGCATCAGGCCGGTGTTGCCTTCCTGA
>Ga0172379_10002268_pt1 | contig 34636 bp, 29 predicted proteins | sample GrowelOW334metaG_FD_119756 | JGI IMG/M metagenome (GOLD analysis project Ga0172379, IMG submission 119756) | Groundwater microbial communities from an aquifer near a municipal landfill in Southern Ontario, Canada - Groundwater well OW334 metaG | ecosystem: Environmental > Aquatic > Deep... | reverse complement strand
TACGAAAGCCGGTCGTCTTTCCGGCTTATACCCTTCAATTCCATAATGACGGTTGCTATGGCATTTCGCCGTTGAAGCAAAATGGATTTTGCAGCTCCGGAGGCGCGATCCATGTTGTAGCAATGGACTTTAGTCCGTTGTAGACGGCCCCCCAAGACCCGAGTTCCATAGGAACGGCCCATATTGTAGCAATGGACTTTAGTCCGTTGAATTCATAGGAACGGCGCAGAGGTTTTCACCGTTTGCGCCTCCGCCAATTTTTTTGGCTTGCATTTCGCGGAACATAAAGCATGTTAAAGCGAGGCGGTTGCAGTAAGCAAGCCGGACTGATTAAAGGGAGTATCGATTAAAAAACAGGCGATAAATCAATGAATTATTGCACGAAAACACAAACGCTGATTCTGCTGAAAAAACAGCAATTTTTCCTTTTTCAGTAATTTTAAGTGACCGTTTTTAGCACAAGTAATATGTGATATCGCGCATAACGGCGACTTTTTCAGCAGAATCAAACGCTAAAGTTTAACCCCGATGTAATAAAATTTGACCCCGATGTAAATGGAAAAAAAAACTGGATGCAGTAACGTATATTTATCGTTGTAAACATTAGGGACACAAAATTTATGTATTACAAAGAAGAAAATGAGCTTTTCAAGCGAAAGACTTCGATCAGCTACTACGATGTGATGGCGGCAAATTCTTACGAAACCCTTTTGACCTCAATCCAATTTTTCAAATCCAAACAGGATTTTGTCTATCGCAAGCATTGTCATCCGTCCTATGAAATCGTCATCCCGAAGATAGGCGACTACAAATGTCTGCTGAATGGACAGGAGGTGTCGGTGCATGTTGGTGAGGTGCTGATGATACAGGAAGGCGACTGGCATCAGGATATTCTGCATGTCGGAACCGAATACATGGTCATTGCGTTTGTTCTGAAAGGCCATGACAAATTAAAAAAACAACGGTTATTCCGGGATAATATTGACATTGCAAAACAAAAAATTGCGTTTCCCGCCGAAAGATTCATTAACACCATATTTAATCTGCTGACCGAGGCCGGCTCCGCCGAGGAAAGCAACGTCGCGGATGCGCCGGATGCCAATCTGCCATCTGACATATATTATGACTCTACATTGAAACCGCTGGTCAAGACGGGGTCTGCCGAACACGATTATGGACTGTATTATGTGCTGGACGGCCTTTTTCAGGCGTTTTTCTGGGAAATTGTTTTCCAGTTTCCCCAGGAGCGGCTGTCGCCGCTGTTCACCAGGAATTTAAGTGACGAGGCATTAAAAAACACATTGTTCTCGCTGTTTGAAAGAAATATACATGGCAAGTTGAATGTTCCTAAAATTGCCGCCGATATGAATATGAGTGAAAGTTCGCTGGCGCATAAATGTAAACAATTTCTCGGCGAATCTCCTGCCCGGTCATTTATGCGTTACAAACTGGAGCAAGCGGAAACATACATAAACAACCAGCGGTTGACAATCAAGGAAATCAGCGACATGTTCGGTTTTGAAGACCAGTTTCATTTTTCCAAAACATTTAAGCGGTTCTATGGCTGCAGTCCCGCCGCCTACCGGAAAAAGCGCTGACCGGGCCCTGGCCGCGCGACTTTTCGACGGCATCAGCAGTTTTGCAGAAACAGACATACATTTACATTTTTGAACATTCCATTTTAACTCCGCCGGTGTTATTATCTATAAGTAACAAAGAATAACTTATGGAGCGGATTAAAATGAGACGACAGCAAAATTTTACACTCATCGAACTCCTCGTGGTGATCGCCATCATCGCAATCCTCGCCGGAATGCTGCTGCCGGCGCTTAACAAAGCCCGTGATAAAGCCAGAACCATCCAGTGTGCCGGCAATCTGAAACAAATCAATACCGCCGGATTGTTATACGCAAGTTCCGAGCGGGATTATTTTGTGCCGGTGCATAACGGCAGCGCCGGCTGGTACGCCAATCCCCAGTACATGCCTTATCTGAAAGTTAAAAACTACGGTGTCTGGCCGGAATCGCTTTATTGCCCCAAGGCCACATATGCATTTGCCACTAAAAACGTAGTGTATTCCTACGGCATGAATTATCAGGAACTCATCTCAACCTGGGGCACCGGTTTCAGAGGATATTTTATACCCAAGATCAAACGTCCGTCCGGCAAGCTGGTGTTTCTTGACGCATTCGACTGGATGATATCGTATACAGCCGCGGATCCGAACTACACCGGCAAAGCCTACTGGCGCTTCCTGGAAACTCCAGACGCCACCCGTGTCACCAACGGCACCAATTATCGTCACAATGAAAAGAGTTCCGCCAATGTCGCCTTTTTTGACGGTCACGTCGAGAACAAACGCTGGAGTACCGTTTACGGGGCCGCTGATTCATATAACATGTGGATGCCATTGACGAAGCCGTAGATAGAATCCAGGCTTATGGCAAATCCGGCTTGAGGACAGGAATATACCGGTTATATTTTCATGATCTATTCCTGGCAGTATGCCGGCTTGCCGAAGACGCTGCGTTTACCACGGAGATTGCCGCCAATTAAGTTTGGCGAAACTGAGCGCTGGCCGGATGAACAAGGGGTGCCGGGAAATATTTCTCCCGAATTAAGGACGGAGCCGACTGCTTCCAGAAATGAACTATTGCTCGAGTATTTCAAGAAAAACAGCAGGAGCCGGATAATCAGGGAATGAAGATTTCATATCTGATGACTGACAATAAATTGTATCGTCAATTAAATCTGTTCACAAGCACATAAATATAAGTAAGGTGCCGTAAAGAAATAAACTTTACATCTTCGCGCTTCTCCCGAATGTCTTTGTGTTTGCCGGTTCGCTACATACCTTCGGGTATGCGCCTCCCCGGCAATTCTCAAAATCTATTCGGGATATTTCGCGAGACTTGGCAAGTTTATTTCTTGACAGCTCCTAAAAGGAAAACAAAGATGAAAAGTAAATTAATTATGACCGTAATCTGTGCCTCCATGACTGGAATTATTTGTAATGGTGCTATGGCGGCGGATGTATTATTTGAAGAAAACTTCAATGCCGGACAACTGGACAACTGGCGCAACAAAGAATCCGCCAGCATCCCCGCGGTAGAAGGAATCAACGGTTCCGCCTGTGTAAAATTCGAACTTCCTGCCGGGCAGTCAGCCAAAGGCGCGATGATTACCATGACACTTGATGTCAGTAAATTCCGAGGTAAAAAGATCAAGCTTGAAGCCATGATGAAAGGTAAAGACATCACCAAAGCTGAAAAAGATTACCTCGGCCCCAAGCTGATGCTCTATTTCAAGTCGTCCGCCGGCCAGGCATGGGAAGATCAGACAAAAAAATCCGGAACGTTTGACTGGGAAAAGTTCACCGCGACCGCCAATATTCCTGCTAACGCCGAAGTGCTGGAACTGGTTTTGGGCATGCAGGAATGCCAGGGCACATTATGGGTTGATGACATAACAATCACAATTGCAGAATAATATAAAACGGAATAACTTATAACTGCGAGGAGTCCACTGGAGTGAAAAGAATGATTATCAGAATTTTTTTTAAAACTGCTTTGGCTGTTGCGGCAGTCATGGGACAGCAATGTTTCGTCATGGCGGCGGAGGAGCAGGCGGAAATTCTCTTTAAGGAGAATTTTGCAGACGCCGGTTCAATAAAAAAATGGACTTCTTGTCCGGGTATGGAATATGTTCCTGACGGCGGCCCGGAAGGCTCCGGATGCGTTAAATTCAGTTACAACGCGCCGCAGAACAGTCTCTCAAGCATACAGATGGACTTGAATAAAGCCAGATGCCGCGGGCTGATACTGGAAGCCATGATGAAAAGCGACAATCTGAGCAAACCGAAATTTGATTATCTCGGTCCCAAGCTGATGATCCATCTGAAATCTCCCTATTCGGAAGTATGGCAGGATCAAAGCAAACGGTACGGCACTTATGACTGGCAGAAGTTCACCACCTTTATCCGGGTTCCGGCCAATGCGGAAAAACTCGACCTTGCGCTCGGGTTACAGGGCTGCACCGGCAGCCTCTCTGTTGCCGCCATCAAAATCACCATGATCCCGGAAACCGAAAATTTCACTGCCGCCGCGGCGCAGTCAGCGCCACTTCAGAAAACCACGCAATATCGCGGCGTCATGAGCGGCGGTGCGCTCGGGGACGCCGATATCATGGAACTGGGACAGCTCTGGCATGCCAATCTGATGCGGTTTCAGCTCAGCAATCCGCAGCGGCGGAATTTGACCACGCCGGAATTGCTGAACGGATGGCTGGACGAGGAACTCGCCCGGCTCGATAAAGTTCTGCCGCTATGCCGCAAATACGGCGTTAAGATTCTCATCGATCTGCATTCCGGCCCCGGCATGACCCAGGACGAACTGCTGCACAATGAATTGAAATGGACTGTAGCAAGCCAGAATATGCTGGTCGGCGCCTGGGAAAAAATGGCCGCCCGCTATAAAGACAATCCGATGATCTGGGGATACGATATACTCAATGAACCGCGCGAAAATAATTATGTCTACCAGCCTGGCGGCGCCCTGGACTGGAACCGGCTGGCCGAACGCGTCGCCAAAGCCATCCGGGCCGTTGACCCGGTCAAACCAATCATCATTGAACCGGCGATGTGGGGCAGCCCGGCCGGGCTGGAAGCATTCAAACCGGTTAACGTTTCAAATGTGATTTACAGCATTCATTTCTACAGCCCCGGCGAATTTACGCATCAGGGCGTTCATGGCCGTTCCGCCGGCATCAGCTATCCCGGCATGATCGGCGGCAAAAAATGGGACAAGGAGGAACTCCGCAAAGCGCTGGCGCCGGCGCGCGAATTCCAGCAGAAATATCAAGTGCCGGTTTATGTTGGAGAATTCAGCACCGCCCGCTGGGCTCCGGGCGGGGAACTTTGGCTGAAAGATGTCATTGACATCTTCGAAGAATACGGCTGGGACTGGACTTATCATGCTTTCCGCGAATACCACGGCTGGAGCGTCGAACATGGAGAAAGCCAGTCCGATAATTCCATAAAAAAGACTACGCCGCGCAAGGAAGTGCTGTTGAAATATTTCAGCCGGAATATACAGTCGCCTGAGACAGATTCCGGCAAATAAAAAGTCATAAACTTATAGGTCGGAATATAATGAAACTTCTTTTGCTGGCATTTACAGCAATAATAATTGCCGGAAACGTTTTCGGGCAGCACATTAATGAACTTCTGATTATCGGTGACGGCATGACCAAAAACGCCCCGGTACCGGAACTCGGCTGGAACTGCAACCGGGGCATGGCCGCCACCAGTGAGGACAAGGACTATGCGCACCGGCTTTTTGCTCTGGTTAAGACTGTTTTTCCAAATGCCGTACTGACGCTCGATAATATCATGTATGAAGATACCATGACCGGCTGGGTCCATCTTGTGCCCAATTCCGCCGATGTGATTATTATTCAGCTTGGCGACAACTATCATAGCGGTATTTCACCGGAGGAATATCAGAAAGCCTACCGGCAGATGATCGAAGAACTTCGCGGGAGCTCCGCCAAAACCGTAATCTGCATCGGCCCGTGGAGCAACGGAAAGATCGAACCTTGCATTGCCGGGGCTGCGCAGGCGGCGGGGGCTAAATTCGTCAGTCTGCGCGAAATTGCGCAAGATCCGGCTAATCTTGCCTCGGCTGACGGGGTTTATCCCAAACTTGCCGCCCGTCCCGGCAATCGCGGCATGAAGCTGATTGCGGAAGCCGTCTGGAATGCGTTATCGGAAAAATCATCAAAATAGGCAGAAGGAGATTGAAAGATGTTAAAAAAATACTGGTTAACAGCAGCGCTGGTGTTCGGCCTCAGCGGTTTCAGCGTCATTGCGGGAGAAATCAAAGAAGTCGTGATTATCGGTAACAGTATCCGGCAGCACGGCAAAGCGCCGCAGCTCGGCTGGAACTATGACTGGGGCATGGCTGCGACCAGCCAGGATAAAGATTATGCTCACGTTCTGTATAAGAAAATCTGTGATAAGCTTGCTAAAACGCAAAAGACCGCGCCGAAGCTTTCACTGCCCGGCGGCGTGGTGGAGAAAGACTTTTCCAAGTGGGATCCATCCGTTACTAAAACCGCCGACATCATTATTATCCAGCTTGGCGATAACTTCCGCAATCCGCTGACCGAGGAGAAACTGCAGAAACCATACGAAGCGATGATTAAAGATTTAAAAGGCGACCGCAATCCGGTTATAATCTGCGTCTCCAACTGGGGCGGCGGCAAAATGTCGGAACTGATCGGTGAAGCCGCAAAGAATCAGGGCGACAGGTTTGTTCCGCTCGGAAAACTGGCCGACGACCCTTTGAATAAAGCCAAAAGCGAAGGACACTTTTCTCATGGCGGCGTGAACTGGCATCCCGGCGACCGCGGCATGGAAGCAATTGCCGGCGCAATCTGGGCAGTACTGGAACCGGAAATTGACAAGGTGGCTGGCAAATAAAAATGACCTGATTTTAGCCGTATAAAACTATATAAGAGAAATTATTACTATGAGTTCAATTGTAAAAAAATCGCAGCATAATCCATTGATTAAACCGTCAATGATACCTTTTGAGTCAACCCAGACCTACAATGCCGGAATTACCAGATATAAGGGTAAATACGTCATGCTGTTCCGGAATGATTACAACTTCACCAGGGAAGTCATGCAGCGCCTCGGCTGGGAGGCTTTTTCGCTGCAGAAAATCAATCTGGGACTGGCGGTAAGCGATGACGGCATCAACTGGCGGATCAAGCCGGAACCGGTGCTGACGATTCCATTGACCGAGGAAATCTCGCAAGTGTACGATCCCCGGCTCTCCGTCATCGAGGGCAGATGTTATCTCTGTTTCGCCGCCAACACCCGTCACGGAATTTGCGGGGGAATTGCCGTTACGGACGACCTGGAAAAATTTGAACTGTTGTCGCTGTCCGTTCCGGACAACCGCAACATGGTACTTTTCCCGGAAAAAGTCAACGGCATGTTCGTCCGGCTGGAACGCCCGTTCTCAATTTACGGACGGGGAGCTCCGGAGGCCTTTGATATCTGGATTTCCGAATCTCCGGACTGCAAATACTGGGGCAACAGCAGGCTGCTGCTGGGCTCGGAAAAAGTGCCGTTCAGCAACTGCAAGATCGGACCGGCGGCGCCGCCGGTCAAAACCGGCGCCGGATGGCTTACCACATTTCACGCCGTATGGAAACATGCGGACAAGGAATTGCTCAGTTGGCACGGCGGCTGGAACAAGGAATATTTCGGCGGATTGATGCTGCTGGATCTTCATGACCCGTCCAGAATCATCGGCATGCATGATCAGCCGCTGCTCGCGGCGGAAGAGGATTACGAAATAGACGGCATGCGCGGCAGCGTGATTTTTCCCGGCGGCATGATCCTGGAAGATTCCGGCGAGGTAAAAATCTATTACGGGGCCGCCGACACTGTCGAATGCCTGGCTACGGCGGATGTGAACGATCTGCTGGAACTGTGCGGGGTATCTGTCAGCCGTGCAACCGCACACAGGACACAGCCCGCACTGAAGCCGGCATGATTCATTCGTCCCGGCGGCTGGATGTCTTACAGGATAAAAAACTTCAAATTTAAGCTCACGGCTTGCAGCTTAGCCGGGAAGCGGTACTGCTTTAATCGCCGACCTGATATTTCTGCAATCATTATATTCTTCCGTTTTTACTCCAGTTAGTTTCTTTTCCGAAAAGTTGCAAATCGGACTATTTCGCATATAGTAAATATTCATTCTGGATATAAAAGGAGGAACTCTATAGATATAAACAAAAAGAAATGCCGGAGTTATTGTTTTGCAGAAAATACATCAACATTAAAAAACGAGGAATAATTATGAAGAAAATTGCACTCCTTATTATGGCGCTTCTGGCTTTTGTTTCCGCCGCAATCGCAGTCGAACCCGCAGACGCGGTAAAAAACAGGGAACTGGCGGAAAAATTGCTGGACACCATGAAAATCAGCGCGGCGATGACCCGTTCCCTTGATATGATGAAAAAAATGCAACTGGATATAATGTCAAATCGGCTTAAAGGCAAAGACCTTCAGAATATGGAAGAGCTCAATCGCGCGATGATGGAGTTGGTGACCAGAGAATTGAGCTGGGAAAAACTGAAAGCCCCTATTGTAAACATCTATGCTGAATCATTCACTGCTGAAGAGCTCGATGCGATGGTCAAGTTCTACGAGTCTCCGATAGGCAAAAAGCTTATGGACAAGCAGCCTGAAATGCAGCAGAAAACGATGAAGTTAATGCAGTCGATTATGATGAAGCTGCTGCCGGAAATGGAAAAAGTGGCCAAGGATTTCGCGGAAAAGCAGAAACCCGCCGCCCCGGCTCCGGCCAAGACCGATGCCGCACCGGCTCCGGCCGCAGCAGCAACCCCTGCGGATAAACCAGCGCCTGCCGCCGCCAAATAACCAGAGCATTTATTGCGTAAAATCAAAAACGGCGCTGTAATCCAGCGCCGTTTTCTTTTATCTTCGGGAGCCGTCCGCCATCTGCCAATTAAGGATTGTAGCTGAACTGGAAAACTGCCAAAGCCTTGATTGCAGACTTGATCTTTTCAATCAGTTCTTTAGGTACTTCCACATTGGTTTTGATGACGGCCAGCGAACGGCCGGCTTTCAAATCCTGCGGTGCGCGGATATCAATGATATTGATATTCTTTTCCCCGAGAATGCTGGCAATCTTGCCGATCACGCCCGGTTCGTCGCTGTATTCGGCGAACAGGTTGTGCCCGGTCGGCTCAAGATAAAGTTTGTCAAAGTTGTTGAGCCTGGAGATCATCAGGTTGCTCTCCGTAATGGTGCCCCGGACGCTCGCCTTGCTGATCTTGTCGCCGCCGGCGAACAAATCAATCGTCATGGCTTCCCCGTAATGCTTGCCTTCATCGGTCGTGCGGTTGACCAGTTCGATGCCGCGGTTCTTCAGAAAACTTTCGGCATCGGTTGAATCCATTGACGGATCAAATTCGCCGGAGATGCCGGCGGCAATCGGAGCGGTCATCCATTTGGCATACGGCTGCAGATCACCGTAGAAACTGGTTTCAACCCGCGCCGGATGAACATCTTTGCCGAAATAGCAGCGGACAATGCCGGTAAGCACATACGCCAGGCGCTGATAACTGGCGTCCAGTCCGTCCGGAATGCCTTTGTTCACCACGCAATTGGTGATACCCTGTTCAAAGTATTCGATTACCTGTTCGGCGGCGCGTTTCGATGCTTCCATGTTGGCTTCTTTGGTGTTTGCGCCAAGGTGCGGCAGCATCAGGTCGGCAATGTCGGCAACCGGTTTTTCACCCGGTTCGTCTTTCGGATAAACGTCCGTGCAGAACAGGATTTTCTTTTCTTTTTTGATTTCGCGGAGGTCGGCTTCATTGATGATCCCGGACCTGGCGCAGTTGACCAGCACCGCGCCGTCTTTCATCAGTGACAGCAGTTTGCGATTGACCATGCCTTTGGTTTCGTTGTTTTCCGGAATGTGCAGCGAGATGAAATCCGATTCGGCGAAAATCTTTTCAACCGTGCAGAGTTCAACTCCGAGTTTCTCCGCCATGCCCGGAGCGATCATCGGGTCATAGCCGAGAACCTTCATTTCGAAGCCTTCCAGGCGCTTGATCAGCAGACGCCCGATATTGCCCAGCCCGAGGACCCCGATGGTCTTGCCGGTGATTTCGCGGCCCAGCATTTTGCCTTTTTCCCATTGACCGGCGCGGGTGGTGATATCGCCGGGAACCACGAATCTGCATACCGCCAGAATCATGGCAACCACTTCTTCGGCGACCGCATTGGAGTTGGCGCCGGGGGTGTTCATGACATCGACATTTTTTCTTCTGGCGTATTTGGTGTCAATGGTATTGTAACCGGCGCCGGCGCGCACGACCAGACGCAGTTTCGGCAGGGCGTCAATGATTTCCGGGGTGACTTTTTCGCTGCGCACAACCAGCACTTCGGCATCGGAATTGGCCTTGACCAATTCTTCCATCGGCGTTGTCGCATCAAGCACTACCGTATAGCCTTTGTCAACTAGAATGTTGGCGGCAAACTTATCCAGCTTGGTAGGAATCAATACTTTTTTCATAATTATCGTTCTCCGTTCTGTAATAACGTTTATAGTTGCTTTATCAAAATTATTATCCGGTAATAATAATTCTTTAAACCTTCATTGCAATCCGTAATTTAAGCTATAAATAAAAAAATATGAATATCGAGTCGGATTTAATCTTCATCGGATTAAATTCCCCGACCCTCCGGGTCGGCTTTTGTCTTTATGTACTGTATTTTGTCTTTGAATCTCCGGCCCGTCCGCGGGGCGTGGAAGTCCGTCCGTAATATATCGGGGCTCTGCCCCGGTGACAGGATGGACGGGAGGAGATTCTTTATTACGATTAATACTACTTGACTGAATCAAAAAGACCAAAAACTTGTTCATTCCATATTTTTTTGCAAAATTAATACTACTTGTTTAGATTTTACCTATTGACTATTTCCGGCATACCCCTTATAATAATTGACAGCAACATGTTGTTCAAGAATTTTATTGAGGAATACAATGATAAAGTCGGGTTGCAGCATCAGGGATTTAGCAAGTTATGTGCAGGTGGCGCCGAGCACGGTTTCACGGGTATTGAACAGCCGGAGAAACAATGTGAGGATTACCGAGGAAACCCGCAAACGGATACTTGATGCGGCGCAGGAGTTGAATTATACGCCGAACATACATGCCAAACGGCTGTTCGGCAAGAAAACCAATATTATTGGATTACTGGTTCCGTCCTACGAGAAAATGAGGAGACATACTTTTGAAGATAACCATCTGGTTAGAATAATCAGCGGCATGGAGCAATATTTTCAAGAATGTAAATACAATCTGCTGCTGCTGTTCAACGATGATGATTTCATTAAGGAAAAACGGTATCTCAAACTGTTTATGGAAAAACAGATTGACGGATTGCTGATCTGGGGAACGCGCCATGACGAAGCCTGGGCGAGGGAACTGCACGAAACTGGATTTCCATATATATTTCTGACGAATACTCCGGATGACTGCGAATCCTTAAATTACATAAAGATTGATTACCGGCAGGCCGCCAATGACATAACCCGGCTATTGCTTAATAAAGGACACCGGCACATAGCTTTGATTAGAGGCAAGCCGTATCTGTCAATAACCCGTGATCAGGAACAAGGCATCAGAGAGGCGCTGGCGGCTGAATCTTTGACACTGGATGAAAATATGATATTTGACAGCAAATACCAGTTCGATGACGGTTATGCTGCAACCCGGCAATTATTAGCCGGAAAACATCCGGTGTCTGCTATAATCACGGCCAGCGATACTATGGCTGCCGGAGTTATCGCCGCGCTGGATAAGCATAATTTGCGGGTTCCTGACGATGTCGCGGTAGCCAGTCTGGACAGTGTCGAAGGCTTAAATGAATTCAATCATCTGTCGCCAGTCACGGCTAAAGTCCCTGACTTGGAGATCGGCGGGGCCGCCAGCAGACAGATTATCCGGCTGATAGACGGCAAAATTGAGCGGGTGCAAGATGTTTTTCCAATGAAAATGGTCTCCGGAGAAACAGCTTGATTTTATAGAAAATGTTCAGTTTACAAAAACGTACTAAGCATTTAAAGAATATAAAAAGAAAGGCAACGTTATTATGAGAAAAAGGAATTTCACACTCATCGAACTCCTCATCGTGATCGCGATCATTGCGATTTTGGCCTCAATGCTGCTGCCGGCGCTGAATAAAGCACGAGATAAAGCCAAAGCCACTAAATGCAGCGGCAACCTGAAGCAAATCGGGCTGGTCTCAATGCTTTATGTCAACGACTATCAAGACCATCTGCCGCCCTGTTCAACCAGCAGTCCGCTCGCCTGGAATGGCAAATTATATGCGAATCTGCTTCATGACGGCAAATATCTGATTGTCAAGAAATGGGTTGATGTCAATTATGGCTGGTCCTCTGATCCGATCTGGACATGTCCGAGCATCGGGTCGCAGACTCAGATGTGGAACAGCAGCGGCTATGGACTGAATGTCACCCATGTCACCGGTTATGGCTATTCTGTGAAAGTTACGAAGTTGAAAAAGTCGTCGAATGTATTAGTCGCCGCGGACAGCGGTTTGTATGATTCGGCCAAAGCGACGAACCGGTCATATTTTTCCATCAAGTGTCCGACCGACACCAGTTGGACAACTCCGACCACAAACTCTTTTCTCTGGGCCCGGCATCAGGACAGCGGGAATGCGTTTTTTGCCGACGGCCATGTTAATGCGGTGCCGTACAAGATTGCCTTCGGCAACGTCGGCAATATCTTTAATCACTAAGTCAGCATTGCACGTCAGCCAACCTGTTGGTTTCCAGTTTAAAAACAAGAAGTATTTTCTTTTTTTCAGTCTATGCGAAGACGGATTGCGCGGGTGGCCGGTTTCTAAGCAAGATATCACGGACATATTTGAGAATTTTAGAAATGGTCAGCGAAAAATAAATGATTTATTAGCCATGTTCCAGAATAAAAAATCTACAAATAAGGAGTAATGAGTATGGCGATGGGCAAAAAAACAGCAATGATAATTATTTTCATCGCAACAATATGCGCGGCAGGAGTTCTGCAATCACAACAAACGGAGGCATCGCAAATAAGTAGCGAAGCAATCACCGACGTTAAAACGCTCTCTCCAATCGTGTTCCATTTTTCAGGAGCCAGTGCGCTTTCAGGTTGGAGCGTCACAAAAACCGCCACCGCCGTGCCACATGACAATTGCCTGGAAATACAGGGGAGTGCTTGGGATTCAAAAATATTTCGTGTAATTACGCTTCCTGCCGGTCGCTATGTTATGTCCGGACGCGCGGCCGAGCAAGCAAGAGTGAAGATAATGACCCTCGATTGGCGCAAGACGCTCCTTGATTTTAATTTATCAAACTCCAATGGTGCCTTGAAAACAGACAATAACGGATGGAACATTGATTCTCGCGACTTTGTATCTCCCGGCGGCGAACTTTATCTCATCGTTGAAGTCAATGCAGCAAAAGGGGTTGCAAAGATTGCGTCGTTGAAAATAGAAACCGCTCCGGTCAAGTCAGTGGACAACGATGCGCCAAGTCTGAAAGCGCCCGCCAAAGAGACGGTAACAATTTCACAAATAAAGAGCGAAGTAATTCCCGAAGCCAAAGCGTTCTCTCCGATCAAGTTCCTGTTTTCAGGAGCCAGCGCGCTTGCCGGCTGGAGCGTCACGAAAACCGCCACCACCGTATCGCATGACAATTGCCTGGAAATACAGGGGAGTGGATGGGACTCAAAAATATTTCGCATCATCACGCTTCCGGCCGGGCGTTATGTCATGTTCGGACGCGCCGCAGAGAAAACCAGAGTGAAAATAATGACCATCGATTGGCGCAAAAATCTTCTTGATTTCAATTTGTCGACCGCCAAAGACACATGGCAAACGGATAAGAACGGATGGCGCATTGATTATCGCGACTTTGAATCTCCCGGTGGCGAACTTTATCTCACTGTCGAAGTTAGCGCAGAAAAAGGCATTGCAAAGATAGAATCTCTGAAAATAGAATCCGCTCCGCCCAAGTTAGCGGACAAAGACACGCCGAGTCCGGAAGCTCTTGCCAAAGAGACCGCAAAACTGCGGGCCGCTCGTGGCTTTATGATGGGTTATGTCTCGAAGTTCGGACCATATCCGATGCCTGATGAGAGTGTATATAAAGAGATAAATAAATGGGGGGCGAATCTTGCGCGGCTGGATGTTTGGCCCGCACTGCAGTGGCCGAAGCTCGCGCAAAATGATTTTTGGAATAAGGGGCTTCCTGTCGTCCTTGATCATCTTGAGGCAAACGTGATACTTGCCCGCAAGGCGGGGGTAAAGATCGTTGTTGACTGCCATTTTCCGCCGCCTGTGGACGGGAAACTTTTAGACCACGGCACAAATAAATTCTGGGGCAATCCTGAAACAACGGCTGCAATGTGCCGTCTCTGGAAAGCGATTGCGGAACGCCTGCTGCCATACAAAGACGCTGTTTTCGGATATGACCTCTTCAATGAGCCGCTTGATTGGGGACAGATCCCCTATGAGCCGCGTGAATGGCGCACTATGGCGACGGAGATAATAAAAACAATCCGTACCGTTGACAAAGATACATGGATTATTTATGAACCGGGACCGGGAGGCCTGCTGCGCGGTTTCGATGGACTGGTACCTTTACCCGATATCCGCGTTATCTACAGCGTTCATTTCTATTATCCCTCAGAGTTCTGTGCACAGGGAGTAACCGCTATCGAAGGTACCGATCTGCCGAAGATCATGGAAGAGATCAACGTGCGCTATCCCGCAACAATCAAAGGTGTTTTGTGGGATAAACGTCAGCTTGAGCGGATGCTTGCTCCTGTTGATGAATTCCAAAAAAAGTGGCATGTCCCAGTCTATGTCGGGGAGTTCAGCGTCATCCGCTGGGCGCCGAAAGAAGACGCGGTACGCTGGCTGACAGACGTTATCAGTTTATTCGAAGCGCGCGGATGGTCATGGACGTATCACGCTTTCCGCGAAAACTCCTGCTGGAGCCTGGAACATGATGAAACATATCTGCTGAAAGGAGCGCCGCCGCCTGCAATCTCTGATCATGAGACCGAACGGGCAAAAGTGATCAAAAACGTATTCAAGAAGAACTGGAACAGTAATTAAAAAGGAAATCATAATGTGTGCCGGACTGAAAAAGTGGTTGATGACTGGAATTATTGCGGTTTTTTCAACGGCCATTATTGCCGGCGAAACCGCCTCAATAACAATTTTCCCGGATAAGATTACCGGAACGGTCAACCCTCTGGTTTTCGGGCATAATCTGGTTGCCGCCGGCTGGCCCGGCAAGGGACATCCGAAAACATACGGGCAAACCGGCAACGGATTATGGAATCCGAAACTGAAATCCCCGGTCGGCGAAGCAGTTGCATTATCAAAAGAAATGGGAATAAGCATTCTGCGCTATCCGGGGGGGTGCATGACTCATAACTTTAAGTGGAAAGAAACGATAGGACCGGTGGAGCAGCGCCCGGAATTCACTTTCGGGCTGATGGAGTTCTTATCTTTCTGCCGGACCATCGGCGCCGAACCGCAAATTTGTGTCAGTGAATACGCGGACAGTCCGCAGGATGCCGCCGATCTGGTGGAATTTCTCAATTCACCGGCCGCTCCCGGACTCCAGTGGGCGTCGAAACGTGCTGCGCTTGGACATCCCGAACCTTACAATGTCAGATTCTTCGAAATGGGCAACGAATCCTATCATGGCAACCACGGCGACTATATCGGAATCCCGATCATAGCCCTTTCGCCGGAGCAATACAGCGAATGGTTCAATATCACGACCGCCTTGATGAAACAGCGTTCGCCCGGAATCAAAACCGGCGCGGTGCTTAATTTTCACGATCATGCCTGGAATGCCATCGTAATTCCACGAGTAAAAAACAACGCCGATTTTATGATTGATCATTTTTATGCCTGCGGGTTTACCGACTGGAAAGATGAAGGCATTATGGTGCGCAACGCTGACTACCTGATGCGCTCCTGCATGGCCTCCGCCGTACATTTGCAGTCCTGGCTTGACGAACTCAAGAAAACCATCAGAACCCATGCCGGCAAAGATATTCCGCTGGCCGTTTCCGAATATAATGCATCGATTCTTAACAAGACTGTTCCAGCTCCCTATCGCTATTCGCTGGGAGCAGCGCTGTTCAGCGCCGACAGCGTCAGAATTTTTCTGCAACCCGAAAATCATGTTCTGCTGGCTAATTACTGGTCATATTTCAACGGCTTCTGGGGTACGGTTCATGGTCCGTCCGATCCGGATCAGAAATTGACGGAGTGGGAAAAAAATCCGGCTTTCCATCTCTTTCAGCTTTGGAGCAAACATTTTGGCACGAATCTGAATGCCATCACCGTAACCTCGCCGGAAAAAGAATTTGAAGGCGGCTATCTTATGCCGCCATGCCGCAATATCTCCGCAGCGCAGCATACGCCCATTCCGCAGCAATTCACCATCACAGTTCCTAATAAGCAGCAAAAAGGAGCCGCATGGCATACCGGAACAGACGGCATTACTCTGGAACTGAAAAATTTTACCGGCAGCGATTATCCGGAACTGGGCAGTTTCGAGGCAAAGCCGGGCCGGATTTATCGTCTCAGCTACGAAGGCAAAATGATTGAGGGTTCAAAAGAGATATCCGCCATTCTCGGACTGGGTTTGGTAGACAGCCGAAGCTGGCCGCAAACCGGTTCCGCTGTATCGGCTGAAGGCCTGGATAAAGCCGTTGACTGGAAACGCATTTCAGGTCAGATGATAACCATCCCCGGCTGCAAGAAAATGTTGATCATACTGCGTCTGCGCGGCAGCAAACAGCCGGTTACCGCCACCGCGATGATTCGTGACATCAAAATTGAAGAACTTCCGGAAAACTTGCCGCCATATCCGGTCGTCACCGCCGTCAGCAGCGTATCAACCGACCGTAAAACGGTTTATCTGATGGTTTTCAATAAAGACCTGGAACATCCGGTAAAAACGGTTATTGAAGTAAAAGATGACTCGGCGGCATCAGCCAGAATCTGGACCGTGAGCGGACCGGCGGCCGGTACTAACACCAACGGAACTAAAGAAGTAGGCCTGAAGGTTGACGGCGCGGTCATTCCAGGACTGAAGCCATCCGGATTTGCCTGTGAATTGCCTCCCTGTTCCATGAATGCGATAGAAATATACCGCAAATAATGGTGAAACTGGTTATGATATCTTTTAGAATTCACCCGTAGAGAAATATCTCTGAAACAATCACTCCGGAATTTTGCCAGTATCTGGTTGCTTATTTAAATAAATCATATAACTATTAATGAATACTGTATCTTTTTTTGTTTTTAGGCGATGGAAAGTGCTTTTATTGTAAATTAATACTACTTTTTAAGATTTAACTCTTGACAATTTTTTGCCTGTCATTTATAATATAATTATCACAGCAAACCTTTGCTGTGGTGTAAAAAGGAAAAATTGGCAGGGAAAAAGGATAATGAAAAATACGACAAAATGTACATTGACACAACTGGCCGGAATTGTCGGCGTAGGGCCGAGTACGGTTTCCCGGGTGCTCAATAATTCCTATTCAAAGGTGAAGATCACCGACGATACAATCCGGAAGATACATGCGGCGGTCAAAGAGTATGGTTATACTCCTAACATTAATGCGCGGCGGCTTTTGAAAAACCGGTCATTTGTGATTGGGCTGGAAATACCGTCGGGGAATGTGGGAAACCATACATTTGCCGACCATACGTTTGTAGAAACGATGCGCGGAATTGAAGAAGTGATAGTCAACAGCGAATATAAGATGCTGATACTGTTCAAGAATGAAAAATATATGAACACACAGGAGAACGTCAAATTGCTGCGGGAAAAGGCAATTGACGGTCTGCTGGTATGGGGGGCGTCCTATCTGGATAATTATGCTGATGCAATGACTGAACATCCGGTCATATTTCTCAACGGCAGGCCAAAACTGAAAAACATCAATTTCATCGGCCATGACAATTTTAATGCCAGTTGCGAGCTTACAGAATATGCCATCAGCCAGGGTGCCAGGAAATTCCTTTACTTCTCCGGTCCGGGAGCCAGGGTCAATTCCATTGACGAGGACCGGTACAACGGTTTTATGGCAGCACTGGTCAAACACCAGCTTACGCTGGAACCGGAGAACTTTATCCAGGCACAGTTCCGCCACGATCCGGCGGCTGAACTGATGGATCAGATACTAACCGGGAAGAAACTGCAATTCGACACTGTCATCTGCGCTAATGACTCCATGGCGGCGGGAGTGTATGATGCCGCGCAACGTCATGGACTCCGGATTCCAGATTCGTTCCGGCTGGCCGGAGCCGATGGCGTTCACGATATTTATGACAATTTACAACTTACAACTATTGCTGTTGACAGTTTCAGCCTGGGAGCATTGGCAATCAGAAAAATGATCGGCATGGTTGAAGGAAAAGAAGACAACTGCCATGATATTTATTTGAAGGCTCAATTACTTAAACGAAAAACATTGTAACCATAAATAAAAAGGAGAAGTTCATCATGGAAAAAAGAAACAGTTCCATTATTGTTGAATGTCTGCCCGGTATCCGCGGATCGGCCGGCAATCGAAGACCGGTAAAACGAAACTTGTTGCGGCTGATAAATTTCACACTCATTGAACTCCTCGTGGTGATCGCCATCATCGCAATTTTGGCCTCAATGCTGCTGCCCGCGCTGAGTAAAGCTAGAGAGAAATCTAAAAGCGCGACATGTTTAAACAATCTCAAACAGATTGGCACCGGCAGTGCTATGTATTGTGATGATTTCGGTGGCAAACTTATTCCAATTTACAATGGATCTGTGACTTTCCGTGGATTGTTAATTCCTTACACCGCACAAGTTCCCCCCAAAATGACGATATTCCGCTGTCCTAATGATAACTCGGCGAATATGGGTAAATCGGCAGCGTCTCCTTATACATATCCTTCCTGCTATGGTATTAATGGTACAACTGCCGGAGGAGTGCAGCAACTGCATCAATATAGTACCGAGCGCCCCAATAAGTCCGTAACGGATGTTATTCAACCGTCGATTTTGATCTTCGCAGGAGAAATTGGTGCTCCCGGTACGGGCCAAATGACACTTCCGCCGGACTATTGGGCGGCTGACGCCGGAGCGGCTAGTTACGGATATATGAAATTCGCACAAGGAGGTTCTTTTGCGGCAATGGCCTCGGATTGGTACATATTCCCGAAGCACGTAAGGATGACAACAGTGGTTCATTATGACGGACACTGCAGGAGCATCTCGATTTCAAAAGATATTCTTACTAAGACCTGGCATTCTCCGGATTCGCCTTTCTACAATAGGTCAGCGAAAGGTTCATGGTAATGATAACACGGATTTCCAACCCAGTCGGCAACAAAATGGCGAACTTACAGTAAAATATTAGACTGCGGTTTGACAGACAGGTTCAAAACAGAAAAACTTTAGTTGAAATCATATTAATGGAGAGTCGATACGGCATGATGAAATTATTGATTACTTGTTTTATCGTAATGGGTTATTGTTCATGGACCGGAGGAGCTGAACCGGTTGTTGAACTTGGAAATACGCCGTTGATTTGTGCAGGCAAGACCATTACAGCGCCGGTTTTAAACGGCAATCTTGATGATTCCTGCTGGCAGAACAGTATTGAAATTGCGCCGTTTATTCTTGCTGACGGAATTGCACAACCCAATGAGCAAACGGTTGCTTACTGTACATATGACGATAATAATCTCTATGTGGCGTTCAAATGTTTTGATAATAATCTCAATCCAGACTTAGCCATGAGCCACAAAATTAAAACTCAGATCAAAGAGCCGGATAGTAGTTCACTATGGCAGGATGACTGTGTTGAACTGTTTATACAGCCGGATGACAGCGCCGATTATTTTCACTTTATTGTTAATGCCGCAGGTGTCGGCTGTGATATTAAAAATCTCAAGGATGTGTCATGGAATTCCGGCTTCAAGATTGCGGGGAGCCGTACTTCCAGTTACTGGGTCATAGAAATGGCGATTCCGCTTCAATCGTTAACTTCAAAGAAAATTGATGTAGCAAGTAAATGGCGGATAAATTTCTGCCGTGAGCAAAAAGCATACAATGAGGACAGCGCCTGGTCGCCGACCTGCGGCAGTTTTCTAAATAAGCAATATTGGGGGACATTGTGCTTCCGTGACCGGTTCCTGGAAATTTTGCAGCCGCAGCGATATGAAAAAATCAATCCCGGCAAAAATACCATTTCTTTTAAAATAAAATCCGCAACAGCGGAGACCATAAAACTTTCCGCCTGGCTCATGGATGGAAACCATAGAATTGTCAAGTTTGAAGAAAAATATGGTTTAGTTGAAAACCGGCAGGCGGCGATTGATTTTAAAGTGGAAATACCGGCAAACATATCCAGTTTGAATTCGTCAGGCATGTTTGGATTCCAATATGAAATCAGCAGTGCCGGCTCAGACATCCCGCTTTATCGTTCTCCGGCAAGAACCGTCAAAATCGGAAACTATTCTCCTTTTCAAACTAATATTTCCCTCTTTGATAAAAACCATGATTTGTTTCTGGCTGGAAATGCGGCGCAAGTCCTCCGTTTTGACATTCAAAATTCCGATGCTGTAAATCTGGCGGCGGCGGATAAGCTTTCGCTGGTGATTGAACTTCCAGCCTCTGTTAAAATTATTGATCCGGTAAACCATGGGCGCAATGCCGTAACCAATCCGCCTTCTGAAATGAAAGTGGAATCTGTTAATAGAAATGGAGTGGCATACCAGCGTTATCAATTAAGTTATCCGGTCGGCGTTTTATATCCTATGGATAAAAAAGTTGGTTGGAGAAATTGGCTTTATCTAATTCTGTATACCGACCGGACGGTAAAAGATAATTCAGAACCGGGTTGGTTGTATTATCACGCGGAGGCTTACGGCAAAAAGTTGCCGGCGGAACCGGAGAGAAAAATCAGGATTAATTTTCTAGGCGAACTCAACGGCGTACAACCACGAAAATATGTGATTCTGGAATGGTCTACACCGGGTTCGCTACTGATGATCCGGCTTACTCCCCAGGAACGCGACCTCATGTTTGATAACTGGAAGAACGCTGGATTTAACATTAAGGGTTTACAGGAATTTGGGATGATCATCTATTCTCAGCAGGACTTGGCGGCTATGCGAAATCGCGGAATTGAACCCATGAAAGCGATCCTCACCAATTCCCAGAATATTTTTGACCCGAATTATATCAATATGCTTCCAGGCGCTGAAGAATATCTATCCCGTAATCCGCAATTCAAAGCCGTTAATCTAAAAGGCGAAACGCAGAATAAGATTATTTGCATGTCCCATATTATTGATCCGGCAAGCGGTTATGCTAAAGAGATGGAAAAATGGACTGCTGATCTTGCTCGAAATTACTGCTGTTTTATGATTGATCATGAAGTGCCGGTATTCAAGCCTTTCTCTGCTTGCTTTTGCGAACGCTGTCTGGGAGAATTTTCCCGGCAGTATAAGCTTTCAAATGTGAACAAGACTAAGGCCAGCTTGCTTTACAAGGAGCAATGGGTTGATTTTCAATGCCGGCGAAATGCCGCAATGGCTGCAATGATTAGAAATTTCATTCATAAGGCCAATCCCAATGCAATGGTTATGCTGTACTCCGGTTATGAAGAACCGGAAATGCACGAACATGCTGGCTCTAATCTTAATTACTTCGGCAAAGTTGTTGATTATATGGTTTGCGGTTATGATCGGCCGCTGGAAAAGCTTGCCCTCACTAAAAAAATTCTCGCATCAACTCCTCTAATTACTAGCGAAATCGTTTCCTGGGAACATGGTGAACAGTATGATCTTCGCAAAGTCAGGGTCAATTTGTTCCGCCGGATAACCGACGGGACAGGCGGTTTGATGGTATTTTATTCTCCACTCGCCGATGGCCGGTTCTGGAAAGCATTGAGCGATATATCCCGTATTGTCAGTCAGTATGAGGATTTCTTCATCCAGCGTATTAATAGCGATGATTCCATAGTACTGCCGGAAAAAGAAAAAGATGCAGTCATGGTCATGAGCAACAAGAGCAATGAACGGCTTATTTTCCTGTTTAACGAAACCTTCGCACCAAAAACATTTACGGTTAAAAATAAATTAGTTGTCGCCGGACAGGTTGCCAGCGCTTATTACGGTGGCAGGCAAATGGCGGGTAATGAGTTTAGCGTAACGGTGCCGCCAATGGATGTTGAAGTGATAACGTTGACGAACTCTACGCCACAATAAACGGGATACCGGTTCAAATATAGTTAAAAGAAAATTAAAAATATGAAAGGGAAATGGAATTTTCAAGTTGGATAATTTATGCATAAAGATTTATTGTGTATATAACAGAATATAATAACTGACAGAATGTAATGAGTAAAGGGAGGGAATTAAAGATGAAACGTAATTGCAGTTTGTTTTATATTGGGTTTATGTTTCTTTTAATCGTCAGCGGCGGTTTAAAGGCGGATCAGATTTTGGCTCAGTGGAATGTCAATTCCGATAGAACGGTAGAAATCCTGGGATGGTATACGGAAGGTAATATTGATGTAAAAAAGACATTTGATCCAGATGCTGAACTTCCAGGGGGAGCCAGAGGCGCAACAAAAATAGAAATCGGGAAAAATAAAATAGGTTCATCCCCATCCGCCATTCAATTGTCATTCCTATATTATGAAGGCGTCAAAGAAAACCAGAAATACAAGATTTCTTTTATGTATAAAATTTCACAGCCGGGAAAAATTTATGCAAATGTAATTATGAATAAAAAACCATGGTCTGACCTGGCCGAAAATACTTGCTTAACGATTGACGCCAAAGGGGATGAATGGCAAAAAGCGGTGCTGTTGTTTACCTCGGCTTATGATTACAAGGATCAAATCAGAGCTCCATATTTGGCATTGGGAAAGTTGGAGCCGGGAACTGTTTTATGGATAAACGATGTGAAATTCGAAATGGTCAGCGAAAAATAAATATTCATGACTTTTATCAATCATCTCATAGGAATAAATACAGCTATGAATTCGATTTCGAATGATTTATTGAAACGGCAACAGGAAATCCGTGAAAGGTGGCTGGCGCTGATCGGAAATTTTCCGGTACGCCGCCCGGCGTTCGCGCCGCGTATTGTTGTCACCGAAAAACAGGATAAATACGACCGCATAAAAATTGCGCTGTTCGCCGATGCGGATTATCCGGACGATGTCATCCATGCCTGGCTGCTGGTGCCGCATGGTTTGAAAGGCAAGGCACCGGCCATGCTATGCCTGCATCCGACGACTTTCGGCTGCGGGAAAGACATTGTTGTTGATAATCTCGAAACGCATATGGCGAATGCTCCGGCGAATATCCGGGCACTCCCTCCGGAATTTTTTTCCGGACGCGCCTATGCCAGGCATCTGGTCGAACGCGGTTATGTGGTACTGGCGCCGGATATTTACAGTGACGGCGAAAGAGTCGAACCGGGACATCGTTCGTATGAACCATTAAACTTTTACCAGCGTTATCCGGAATGGTCGGTGGTAGGAAAAGCGATCTGGGACAATATGCTGGCGGTTGATTATCTCTGTTCGCTGGATTACGTCGATAAAAATAATATCGGGGTGATCGGGCATTCGCTCGGCGGACACAGTTCAGTTTTTGCCGCCGGGTTTGACGACCGGCTCAAAGCCGTGGTCACCAACGGCGGCTGTACGGTCTTCCGGAAATATCTGGAACACTGGTCACGGCTGCCGCTGCCGGCGGAACTGGCCAAAGACCGGCCGCCGGTATACTGCTATATTCCGAAATTCCGGAATTACATGGCGAATGCATCGATTCCAAATCCAGTCAATTTTGCCGATATCATGAGCCTGGTTTGTCCGCGCAACCTTCTGTATTCTGGCGCAACTTCCAATTCCGGACACGAAGGCGGACTTGAGGTAATGCAGGAAACCTGGGACGGTATATATAAATTCTATCAACAGGCCGGAGTCCCGGAAAATGTTCATTACCACATCTATCCCGGCAATCACGGTTTTCCTGACCGTGCCAGAGATTACGTTTACCGCTGGCTAGATGAGAAATTGAAGACCCCGAAAGGATAATATAATGACACTTTTTCATCCACCAAAATCAAATAACTGGAATGAACGCGGCATCATCCTGCAACACCGTGACTTGGAATTGCAGAGTTTTACCGCCTGTGCCGAGCCGCTTGGAGAAAAGCGCTGGAGGGTGTGGTATTCTTCACATCATAACGGCAAGGGGGCGGAGGAATTCAATATCGGTTTTGCGGACGGAGAGCCAGGGAAAACGATGTCGCTGTTTACCGCCCAGCTTACTTGCGGCAAGGCGCATCAAGGAGAATTTACCATCGGCAATCTGCCGGATGGCTGGCGGCCGCGGCAGCCGGTGCACATCGCCATGCCGGATGGCTCACACCGTCTATACTTCTGGGCCCATGGCCAGGATGTAGTCCGCTTTCTGTGCGCATTCAGCGGCGATGGTCATCGCTATGAGGTGATTGATCCGCTACGGCCCTGCCTGTATCATTACAATGACCGGGCAGTTCCGGCTGAATGGTTCGGCCCGGCCGGACTTACCTTCGGCAAAAGAGATTCAGCCAGACCGGCGGAAGAGCCGGCGGCAGATCCGGAGAAACTTTGCAATGACGCCACCAATCTTTATCTGCTGCCCGATGGCAGTTTCGAGCTCTATACCGCAGTTATTATGCCGGTAGACCGGGATAGTTCCCGCTATGTTGCCCACGATAACGCGGCCGGATGGATCAGGGTGATCGAACGTCGCACCAGCGCTGACGGGATCAACTGGAGCAAGGGGGTGCGAGTGCTGGAACCCAACCAGGACGATCCGCCATGGATACAGTTCTATTATCTTGCGGTAACTTCGATTCCGGAGGGCAAAGTCGGACAACTCGGTTACTATGATGTTAAAAATCAGACGACCGATATCGAATGGTGTTTTTCGTCAGACGGTCTGAACTGGCAGCGCCCGTGCCCGGGTCCCTGGTTTCCGCGTTCTCCGGAATTGCTTGGAGTTTACGCGCCGCACTCAATAGTGTTCCATCAGAGCCAATGGCATTTATTTTATACCGGCTGCAATTATAATCACAACCGGACTGCCTGTACCGGTTCCAGTCCGAAGTCCGATATCCGGCTGGCTGTCCTTGCTTCTCCGCCGGCGATTTAATCCTTTCATGAGATCCGGCGGCGGATGATATATTCCTTAATAAGTGCGCATATTCCATATCGGATATGCCCCCTTATTCCCATTTTTGCTGCACGTATTCCCGGCTTTTTCATTCACCCGCAGGCGGAACGATAAATTACACGTTTTTTTAATTTAAAAACAAAGAGGCATTGTGTCTTTGTTACTTTGTGGTTAAATTAACAGGCAATCACAATTGCAGGGGGCTTTATGAAAATCATACTGATACGGCATGGCGCAAGCGCCGGTGATTCTTTTGCCTGCCCCAAACCGCCGGTAAAGAATTTTCTCACCGCGACCGGTGTCCAGCAGGCGGAAAGACTGCGCGAAGTCCTGAATAAAATCGAAATCGGGGCGGCTTTTTCATCGCCTTACGGCAGGGCCCTGCAGACTGCGGAAATCGTGCTGGCGGGAAAAAATATAGAAATCGCCACATTTGATTTTCTAAAAGAATGGGATGTCAATCCCGCCTTCAAAGAATTCCCGTCAGCAGAATTTGACGCGATCATGAACAGCTATCAGACCAGCGATATTGAAGAAACCTGGAAAACCGATCTGGGGGAAGGGACTTTTGAACTGTATGCCCGAATCTGTCCGCCATTCCTGGCGGAATTGAAGAAACTTGGGATTCATGCCGGCGGCGGCGGCTTCCACATTGAAGAGCGCGCGGAGGATCTGAACCTGGCGGTTTTTGCGCATGGCGGTTCACTGGCCATACTGCTCTCTTTCATCCTGGAAACCAGACCGTTTCCGTTGAGCAGGTTTGCTTTTCAACTGACCGGGCCGGCAATTATTGATTTTATCAAACACAAAGAAACTTATTACCCGCAGTTGCTTATCAATAACGTTAATTTTTTCAGGTCCTGATCTTTAAAATGATAGAAAAGACTTTTTCACTGAAAATTACCGCGCTTGACGGAACTTCTAAAAAGCTGATTCCGGCGTGGGTTATTTTAGCGGAATCCGGCAAAACCAGGCGGCGGAAAGCATTTGCCGGAGAAATTGAATTTTCACTGCCGGCAGGAAAATATTCCATCACCGTTTATTCCGGCCTGGCATACCAATACTCAAACATTGAATTGCAGCTTGACCGGAATACTGCGGTTCAAGCCGTGCTGCCGCCCTGGGTTGATTTTAAAAAGTCGGGCCTTTTTACCGGCGATGCGCATAATCACATCAATTATCCGACGGCTCCGGAGGAACTGGTCACATTCATGCAGGCGTCGGGAATAGACATGATTGCGCTGTGTCAGGACTGGATGACGCCGCCGGGGTCCTGGCTGGGCGGCGACGGAGAAAAACTTCATCAGCACTTGAGCAGTCTTTCCGCCGGCGATACCCATATTTACATGGGTGCGGAGTTTCCCAAAACCAGGTTCGGACATGTCTGCTGGTGGAAATTTCCAGTAATTTCCGACCCGCAGGGATGCTGCGACAGTTACCATGATGTGGAATATTTCAAAGTGGCCGGTATTACCGGCAGGAAAATCGCCAGTCCGGCATTGGAAGTGCCTTATAGCGGCGAGTCTCCGCTGAATAAAATAATCCGCTGGAAAAATCAGGGCGGCGTGTCCGCGGCGCCGCACCCGACAAGCTGGTGGATGGATAATAAACAGGCATCGCTGATCTGCACCAATATCGCGGCGGATTTTTGTTTTGCCCTCCTTGCCGGAAAGATTTATGATTCGCTGACAGTAATGGGGTATGATGCCGAGCACGTCTTTTACCAGAATCTCTGGTTTCACCTTTTAAACGAGGGTTATCGCATATCGGGAGTCGCGGAGACCGACGGCGATATGAGCGGCAGGCATAAGATTGGAGACTTCAGAACGTATGTTTATTGCGGCACTGAAAGCTTTAATTTAAAATCGTTCCTGAAGAATCTGGCGGCCGGCAAATCTTTCATGACCAGCGGACCGGCCCTGATCACCATTCTGGACGGCAGACACCGCCCCGGCAGCATCATAAAAAGTGATGGACGGCTCCATAGAATCTCTGTTTCTGTTTTAAGCCACCCGGCGCCGGAAGAGTATATTTCCTGGCTGGTACTCTACAAAAACGGCAAGCCGGTGGAAATTATCGATATTGAGGATAAAAAACTCAGAAGTTATAATCATGAGTTTGTAATCAAACCCGATGCCATGCGCCGGACCTGGTTTCTGGTCAAAGTTTTCGGACGAAAACGGCCGCGAAAGAAAGAATTTGCCGATGTCATGGCCTATGCGGAGTTATGCGAAAAAGAGAAAAATACTGAATATACCGCGATAACGCAGGCGGCTTTTACCAATCCATATTATTTCGAGCCGGAATCGCTTCAGCCGCCCGGACTCATCACCCCGGATTTTTCGGGCAGGATCGCGGATGCGGCGACGCGGCAGCCGCTGGGCGGAGTGAAAATTGAGCTTTTGAATGGAGGCGACGTTATAAAAAGCGGCATTACCGGACGCTGCGGCGATTTCAGTTTTTCCGGGATTCCGCTTTCCGCCGAACTGCAAATCTCGTGCGGCGGCTATGAGCCCCTGTTTAAAAACATATACCTGGATTATCCGCCGCTGCGGGATTATTTTGAGTATATTTACAGCGGAAAATGGGCACAGAAGAACAAGTTTCTCCAGCCGGGACAAGTACCGTGGGCGGTATTCAGGTTTGATGAATTAAAACAAATGCTGTCGTCAATTCACTGGGACTTTGAACTGAAAAAAGCAAAAGACTGAAAGACTTCATTTTCTTCGAATTTCGGATGCAGCGAACAGGTTTGCATTAGTCCAGTCAAACGTTTATATTGATACAGAACCTTTACATTGATTTTTATACTCAAAAACTAACTGCAAAACCAGAGTAATATATGACAGAAGATTTTGAACCGAGAAAACATGTCGCTCCTACAGGCATTATCAATAGAATAAAGTTTTCAATAAGATTACTGCTGGATTTCCAGGCATTAACAGTATATAAAAATATAAGGGACTTCAGCAGGAATTTCTCCGGCAGTATTTTAGATATCGGCTGCGGCAATTCTCCTTTCAAGCATCTATTTTCAAAAGAGAACATCAAATATTTCGGGCTGGATACCATCGAGGCGGCTAATTTCAGATATCACAACAAAGATGTGACACTCTATGATGGTAAAATAATTCCTTTTGACGCCGAGTCTTTTGACGGATTTATTTGCACCGAAGTGCTGGAGCATGTGCTTGATTATAATAATTTTGCAAGTGAAATACATCGAGTGTTAAAAAAGGGCGGCAAGGGCATTGTCACGGTGCCGTGGTCTGCAAGATTTCATTATGCGCCTTATGATTATTTCAGGTTCACGCCGTCGTCATTAAAATATATTTTCAGCAACTTCTCAAAAATGGAGATCATACCCAGAGGAACTGATATAACGGTTATTGCTGCAAAAATAATATTAATTTATGTGCGAAATGTAATCAATAAAAAGTATTTAAGAACTCTGCTCATGTCGCCTTTATTAATTTGCTGCGCCCCGCTTATCCTTCTTGCAATATTACTGGGTCATATTTCCGTCCTTGCAAATTTAGGCAGTAATGATGACCCTCTTGGCTACACCATCATATTAATAAAATAAGCGCAACCATTCCCGCAGCGATACAATGCGATATTATTCCCGGATAACTTTAAGTTCGCCTTTCTCAACGATTTTATTATATTTTAAATCAGGCAGCAGCTCGTCATTCTTTGTATCCAAAAAAACAATATAATATCCCTTATCCAGCAAATCTTGCATAAAAACAACGATCTCCTTCTTAAATATCCATGACGCGTAGGGCGAAAAGCGCCCCTGCGGAACATATCCTCCGTAATAGTAATAATAAAAATCGCTATCCCCCGCAAAGTATACTTTCGCGCTGGAATTCGTCAATTCCTTGATTTGCTTCGTATCAAAGGAAGCGGCCATAGGACAAACAAATTGGAGTTTTTTAATATTATGAATTTTTATTACGGTAACTGCATAAATCCTCCCGGAATAAAAAATCAACAGCAGCAGGATGAAAATATTGGGAAGCACTGCCACCAACACCCGCTTCAGCGCATTCTTTTCTCCTGCGCGGCTATATTCAAACATAAGTAAATCAAAGAGCATGAACAGGATAAAAACCAAAGAAGCGGCAACATTCAATATATTATTCTCATGGCTTCTTCCAAAGAAATAGATTGAATTGCCGATTGCTAAAAAAATCAGGAATGAACCTGCCGCAAAATATCCGTCCGGCAATTTTTCTCTCAGCTTAAATAAATAGATCGAAGCAACACAGATCATCACTATGACATACCAGTAGAAAGAGGTATCCAGAATCGGCAGAAAACCGATCCCGATCGATTGATAAAGTGACGCGCTTTCCAATGAAACGCCAAACAGCAATGTACTGATCGCCCAGGCTGACGCAATAATAACTCCGTTGACCATATTGCATTTAAAATGTTTTTTTAACGCGGCTTTCAATGGGCATGTCCGCGGAATGTTTTGGATAAAATCAGAGAGCAGCAATATAAAAGCAGTTTCCAGATAACTGATTGCGTAAATAATTCCAAAAGTTCTATGAAAAATGATTAAGAAGCCAAGCGCCAGACCTGTCCACTTACTGTACAAACCTTTTTCGTATGTCAGGATAATAAGAAGAATCCACCAGTCAAGCCGCAAAGGAGTTACCTGGAAAGCGAAAACCGGATCACATATAAGTCCGTATATTTTTATCAGCACCAGAGCGGTCAGCAAATAAAAAGAGAGTTCCTTTTTTAAAAAGAAACGCCTGGACCAAAAAAAGGAAAGCAGTAAAAATAAATATATCGATAACTGTCCCAGAACTTGAAAATAATTTAGATCAAGGTCAAGCTTCATCCATAATACCGCCAGCAGCGACAGCAGCAGATCATATTGGAAATATATTTCAGAGAGTTTGAAATGATGAATTATTCTTAAAGCCGGAGCAAATATAAAACAATAATTCATTAAATATATGGGCATTGTCGCAAAGAAACAGAAAGGGATTAATATAATTGGCACAAACCAAACTGATATTTTCTCGAAACGGCCTGCAACCTTAAACAATAAATAAATAATGACTGAAGCAATAATAGCGAAAAGAAAAGTCCTCACATTCAGCAACGGACAGGCCATCGGGGGATTAAAACCAATATAAACGAAAAAGATACAAGCATTCAAAAGAAGAAAAAAGACAAGGAAATAGTATGAGATTTTATAGATGAAATTCTCTGCACGGGAAGATAATACTTTATAAATGCAAAGGATTAAAAAGCTTAAGCAAATACTGACAAGAACTAATATATACAGACAGTAGGTCTCTATGCCGTCATATTCCCGTGCCCAATCTCTCATCAAGGGAGCCAGGTTCTCCAGTGGAATGTTACTGTTCATTGACCATATCATTGTCGAAAAGAAGAAAAACTCCTTATACAGGATTGTTACCGAAGAAATGCAAATGAGCAATATGACAAAAGCCGAAGGGAAAGTTATATTGGAACGGACGGCGTTTAATATTTTATAGCATGACCTGTTAATTGGCATTTTATCAATCCATTTTACGCGCGGAAATATATATCGACTGAGCCATCATATTCAATCCGGGTATTTTTTCGATTATATCGCCGATCAGCACGACCGGTTTTATGAGAAATTCCGGAGTCCCCGGAACCAGAAAATCGCGATACTCAACTTTTATGTCGCCAAAAGATGCATTCTTCAGTTTCCGGGTGACAGCCGTCTTCGTAAATGTTGATTCGCCCGGCTCAAGCCTTGCCAGTTTACGGAAGAATTTTATTTTAAAAATAAGCAGGCAGTATGGATTGTAAAAATTGGGTTCGAGGAAAATAATTTTACCGCTCTTTTTGAGCAGCGTCTGGATATTGGCAAAAACTTCGTCCAGATTGTAATAAAAATGATGCAATATGCCGTTGCCGACCACATAATCAAATTTGCATTCTTCGGTTACTTTCTTCAGATTATCCGCGTCATTAAAATCAAGGACTTTAAATTCAAGATTGGGAACGCTGAAATTTTTCCTGGCCTGTTCAATGAATGGAACACAGATATCCACTCCCAGTATTTTGCAGTCCGTTTTCCGGGCCATCATATACGCCAATTCGCCGGTTCCACAACCGATTTCAAGTATTCTTTTCTCCGCGTTGAGCTCCATCCGGTCCAATATATAACCACATCTTCTCTGTTCCCTCAACTCGAGCGATTTGGACGGCTTATACTTTTGATTATATCCCCTGTTATCCTGAATGGCCATCGGACTTAACTCCTCTTTTACATGTTGAAACAAACCGATTGAGACAAAACAATTATTTATTCTTTATCATCTTTTTATTGCATATGATCTTCATTTTTGACCATATTGTCATTGACCTTTTTCACGGAGCAAATCCTCCACTCTTTTCAAGTTAGCGCCAATCCTGGCATCTGACGGAGCAGTTTTCTGCGCAGCCATAAACTCTGTTCTGGCAGTTTCAAGATTGCCGTTAAGGAAAGCAGCCAGACCGCGGTAAAAATAACAATCGCCGGTCTCTTCCGGATAAATCTTAGGCATCATCGCATACAAACAAGCCGCCCGCTTGGGCTCTTTGTGCTGAATATAATAATTTCCGGCCGCCGATATGATTTCCTGACAACTGTTGCCGATCATAAATTTCAATACAGGCATTTCCGGAGATGCCAGAATCCTGGAAAAATAGCTCATTGCCTCTTCTTTCATGCCGGTGCTGTAACAGACCATCCCTCTGATATAATCTTTGAAAAGTTCAATTGCCTTTTTATTAATCATCGTCATCCATGGACTGGGCTTAAGCGCATCGGCACACGCAAGCGCCGCAGGGTAATTTCCCCTGGAATATTCGATGTCTGCCAATACCGCCAAGCCTCTGAAGTTAGGATTTTCGTGATCGCATACCGTCAGATAAAGCGTATAATTGTCTTTCCAGCAAGGCATATAAAGGACAGTATAGGCCATGATATACAACATATAGCAGACAACTCCAGCCCAGGCCATCCGGCAATATCTGCTGTTTTGCAGAAATGCCGTTTGCTTATCATTGATCAAGCGGGTTATGACAAACGCAACTCCGAACCACAAAAAAACTGAAGATATATAACTGTATCTGTCGGCAAAATCAGCGCTGCCGAAATGGGATATTCCAATTATTGGCAGCAGTGTCACGATGAAACATAAGAGCATGGGCGCTATATCGTAAATCAAAAAATCCCTTGATTTGAACAAGAGCGTAAACGCAATGGCGGCGGCCGCAAGATAAAACAGCAAAATCACGGCAATGCATGATGCCGACAGTTCGAAATAGGGATAAAGCGGAATCAGGTCATTCGGCAGGAATGTTTTTACAAAATACATCCGGAAATTATCGAGAACCATAAAAATCGTTCTCTGCCAATTTTTTTCAGAACCTGTCAGGTCTTTAAACATCATGGACAAATATATGAATTTTATGGAGACATACATAAAGCTGATCAGCAGATAAGGCGCCAGGCGCCGCGCAAAATCTTTCAGAATAATTTTGTGTTCCCGCCGCCATAGCAGGCAGAAAATAACTACCGGAATCGTAATTGCCGTCGGCTTGGACAGACATCCGAGAGTCATCAAAATACAAGACAGCGGACTGAACCATCCGCCATGTTTATAAGATTTCAACCAGACCAGCAGGGACGAGAAATAAAAGAACCCGGACATTACATCCTTGCGCTCTGTAATCCACACCACCGATTCAATCCGCTGGGGGTGAACCGCAAAAACAAGAACCATAAAAAAAGCAATACGGCTGTCTATTTCCAGTTCAATAAAAATATAATAGATGACAATGACCGTCAGTATGTGCCAGATAATGTTCTGCAAATGATAGCCGGCCACATTGTATCCCCAGAGCGTATAGTCGAACATATAGGAGATCATCGGCAGCGGGGTATAAAGATTAAGACAGGAATTCTCCAGCCAGTAAACAATATTGCTCCAGTTTAAAGCAATGTGTTTATTGTATATAACATAAAAACAGTCATCCAGGTTCAGATACATTTCGTACCTGATGGACGGGATAAAAAACAGGCAAGTAATCAACGCAAGCAAAGCCGGAAAAACTAATTCGGCATATTTGCTTTTATGTTCAGTGGCCGAGTTATCTCTTTCCAGCATAGCATCATGACCATTTTTTGAAATATTGTATTTAAACTGAGTCCATTATAATAATACATCATTGGCGATTTAAAAGCAGCAGTCGCTAAAAAGCCGGAATTAACCGCCGCTGCATGGGATGTCAGGTTAGACCTAGAGTGTAAAATCTGACGGCTTTAAATCTATATTTTTTCACTATATTTATTAATAAATCCTTGATTTTCTCTTTTTTTGCGTATATTCCGATAGATTTATAAATCTATTAATTTACGATATTGGAGCTTAAAATGAAAGAACAAGTAAGAATTCTGCTACAGGCTAAGCCATTACTGCCCGGCTCGCTGGAAGAACATTACAATGTATGCGGAAAAGCTCAATGCCGCTGCAAGGATAAAGTCAATCCGCAAAAACACGGTCCGCATTATCGGCTCAGTTATAGCTTGAAGGGCAAAAAATCAAGTGTCTTTGTAAAAAAAAAGAAGATGCTCCGGCGATTATGGCAATGACGGAGAATTATCGTGAATCCCGCTCAAATGTCCAGCATCTGGCCTTGGCAATGGTTGAGTTGTACCCGCCAGGAAGGCTTACAGGGAATGCTTGATAAGTATGAAGAGGTGCTTGATCTGGAAATCAGCAGGAAGAACGGAACCAGGCCTGCTTCCGGAACTCTGCGGGAAACTCGCTCAAGCTGCGATAAATGGAAAACCAAGGCGCTGAAAAGACAATCTGAAATAGATAAAATGCAGGTTAAGATTCGCGACCTGGAGAAGAGCCGGGGCAAGTGGAAGGATAAAGCCATACAAGCTAAAGAAGAAAACCAGGAACTTAAAAACCTCAGTCTGCTGAAAACAGCCGATGGGGAAAAAAATACCGGAGTTTCCTGATGAATTAATAGACAGCCCTCCGAGCAAGTTCAAATATCCGCTTAAAACGGTTGTTATCGCGATTGAGGCGGACATTAACTCTCTTCAATTATTTTTTCAACGACGGCATTCCATGTCATACGGTAGTGCAAAACTGGCTTATGCGGTACGGCTTATACAAACTCAGGCAAGCGCCTGAAAAGCGCGGCGACTGGGTTTTTATTCTGGATCATTTATTGAGTTCGGCAAAAAACAATGCCTGCTCGTATTAGGCGCTACTTTAGAGAAATTCCGCAAGAATAAATATAAACTGCGGCACAAGGATATGAGCGTGCTGGCCATTGATATTGTTGAAAGCGCAACCGCTGAAAGCGTCACGAAAACCCTTGTCAATATTACCCGGAAGACAGGGCTTTCTGCTCAAATATTATCTGACGGCGGTAAGAATATCCTGAGAGGATGCCGGGATTTCATTGAACAGAAAGCACGCGGAACGGCAGTTCGCCAGACCTATGACGTAACGCATAAAACGGCTTTAATACTTAAGCATCAACTAAAAGATGATGAAGCATGGCTGTCGTTTTGCAACAAAACAGTCGAGAGTAAAAGAAGTCTAGCAGGCTGTCGGGCTGAGAAAAATATGGTACATTATTGAGTGATTATCCCAATAGTAAGTCTATGTATTCATATCTATGATACAAATTGAAGCTCATGTATTGCAATTATGGGCTGAAT
>Ga0172379_10002267_pt1 | contig 34649 bp, 29 predicted proteins | sample GrowelOW334metaG_FD_119756 | JGI IMG/M metagenome (GOLD analysis project Ga0172379, IMG submission 119756) | Groundwater microbial communities from an aquifer near a municipal landfill in Southern Ontario, Canada - Groundwater well OW334 metaG | ecosystem: Environmental > Aquatic > Deep... | reverse complement strand
TTCCGGCCGGGATAGAATGGAAGTCGATTCTCTTCCGCAAAGAAGGGGGGCGGCCGTGAAACCAGGCAATCGCGTGATCGCCTTATCCGCGGTTCTCCTCTGCGCCCTGACCGCGGGTCCCTCCTACGCCGACTCTCCCATCCGCCGCGTCGCCCTCGTGATGGGCGCGAACGGCGGCGGAGACGGCCGCGCCCGGCTCCGCTACGCGGCCTCCGACGCGCGATCCTTCGCCTCCGTCCTCATCGAGCTCGGCGGCGTCGGCGAAAGCGATCTCGTCCTGCTGATGGATCCGGGTATCGCCGCCTTCCGCGGCGCGGCGCGGCGTGTTCAGGATTTCGCGGCGTCGGCGAACGCCTCGGGTCAGCGCTGCGAATTCGTGTTGTATTACTCGGGCCATTCCGACGACGTCGGCCTTCTTCTCGGGAAGGAACGGCTGCCGTACACCGAGCTGCGCTCGACTATCGATAAGGTTCCGGCGGCTGTCCGCGTCGCCATCCTCGACTCATGCTCGTCCGGATCTCTCACGCGTTCCAAGGGCGGGGCCGCCAGGCCGGCCTTTCTTTTCGACGCGTCGTCGGACATGAAAGGACACGCCTACATCACTTCCAGCTCGGCCGAGGAGGCCGCGCAGGAATCCGACCGCATCGGCGCGTCCTACTTTACCTACCACCTCATTTCCGCGCTCCGCGGGGCCGCCGACGCTCGCGGCGAAGGTCGGGTCACCCTGAACGACGCCTATGCCTACGCTTTCCGTCAAACTCTCTCATCCACCGAGAACACAAAGTACGGCCCGCAGCACGCCGCCTACGAAATCAACCTGACGGGTTCCGGCGACCTCGTCTTCACCGACCTCCGTTCTTCTCGAGCGGGCCTCCGGTTATCGGAAGATATCTCGGGAAAGCTCTACCTCCGCGACGAGCGGGGCCGCCTCGCCGTAGAGCTGGATAAGGTCGAGGGCCGGCTCATGGAGATCGGCCTGTCCCTGGGGAAGTACACCGTCGTCCTCGTTGACCGCGACGAACGCTCGCAGGCCGACGTCGTCGTCTCCGCGAACGGGAAAGCCGCTCTTGCCAAGGCAGACTTCAAGAGCTTCGCCGTCGTGCCCACGGTCGCTCGCGGCATCGAAGTCCGCGCCGTGGAGGTTGCCCCCGCCGCGGCGCCACTTGCCTCCGCGTCGATCGCGGGCTTTCCTGTTTCCCTAGGTATGGTTTTTTTGCCCGACTTCTCGCGCGGCATCTACTTCTCGGAGGAAGACAAGATCGTATCGCTCAATCTGCTGTGGGGCGGCGCGCGCGACATCCACGGCTTCCAGTTTGCCGGCCTGCTCAACGCCGATTCGGGCGGCATGAGCGGCTTCCAGATGGCGGGCCTAGTGAACACGGTGAAGGGAAAAGTTGGGGGCGCGCAATTCGCGCCCATCGTCAATATCGCGTCGGAAGGCTTCGACGGGGCCCAGCTCTTCGGTGTGGTCAATATCGCGGGCGGACGGTCACGGGGCGCGCAGATCGGCGTCGTGAACATCGCGTCAAGCGTAACCGGCGTTCAGATCGGCCTAGTCAACATTTCCGAACGCATATACGGCGTCCCCATCGGCTTGGTGAATATCGAGAAGGATGGGATCTACTCACCCCAGATGTGGACGGAAAGCGCCTCGCTCTTCCGCGTCGGCCTCGCCGTCGGGACACGCGTCTTCTATACCATAGCCTCCGTCGGCTTCGAGATCGGAGAGACGGCCCAGAGTCCCTCGGTCAGCCTGGGGACGGGCGCCCGTTTGACGATCGGCCCCTTTTTCGGGGACCTCGATGTCTCGTGGCGCGAACTTTTCGGCTATGCGGGCAATCTTGACTTCTCGCGCCCTTCCGCTCGCCTGGAGGCGCGCTTTATCGCGGGATTCCCCGCGAAGGGCCCCGGCTTGATCGTCGGTCTTTCACTTGAAGGCTATATGCCCTACCTCTCGCGGGAGAACGACGGGGCCCCGGTGAGTGAATTCCGTGTCGCGCCGCGCCTCCTGGTCGGGGCGAAACTCTAGGGAAACAAGGAATGGCGGGCTGCCGATCGTATCCGGAGCGGGTTATACGCCCCGGACGTAGGAGAGGACGGAGTGGAGGATGGAGGCGTGGCCGGACTCGTTGGGGTGGATACCGTCGGCGCAGATCAACGAGCCGTAATTATCGCTGACGAGAAAGTCCTTGCGCACGTTGATGAGGCGGAGACCGTTATCGTTTGCGAGCTGACCGACGATATCGTTATACGCTTCCTGCCAGCGGTATATCCGGTTGACGTCCCCAAGCCAGGCGCGAAGGTTTTCCACGTTCAAGCCGCGGGAAAGCCAGGCAAAATATTTGCCCGGATCAAGCGGGGGAAGAGCCATAATGACGGGCATGATCCGCACGGATTTGAATAAATCGATGATCGATTGGAATAACGTGCCGAATTGATCGATCGGCGTTTTGGGTAAATGTTTTCTTTCCGGATCAGCGGCCACTTCGGCCCAATTAAAGTCGCAATCGTTCCCGCCGTATTCAAGGACGACGATATCGTCCTTATCGGGAAGCTCTCTCGCGAATGCCCGCTTGATGCGTTCGAACGCCTTGCCCGTCGTCATGCCGAAGCTTGCGTGGTTGCTGATCTCCGTTCCGGTCAGCTCCGCGAATTGATTGACGCAGCTGTTCCGCAGCACATGATAGCGTCCGTCCGTCTCATCGAGCACGACGCCTTTCAGTATCGAATCGCCCCAGATGCTGATTTGTCTATTTTCAAGATCCATTTTTTTACCCTCTACCATACGCGATACTAATAGAGACACCCGTATGGCGGAATGGTTGCAGGGAGGGGATGGAAAGTACCGGAGTGTCTTCCGTTCTCACTACTTACGGGGTTATTATTCGTAGAGGCTTGGGCTGTTCTCCATCGTGATGATCTATTGGCCGATTGGCGCCTGGCGAGCGGCGGAGAAACTCCTTTCTCCATCGAACCCTATCTGGAAATCGGTCGCTTCAAGGAACTCCGCTCCGAAACAATGTTCCAGTCGGCTCGCGTTTCTTTTGATACGGTTGAATGGGCGAACGGTTTGGACATCGACCCTGAAGAATTGTACGAAAATAGCCGGCCGGTTGCCGATGAGGCGGCGGAAGGAAAAGTGTTTTACAAAGCGAGATAATACGCCCCTTCATTCCCCCGCGAAGACTTCCGCTTCCATCCCGAGGAAGCTACCGTATGCGGCGGCGGCTTCCTCCGCGCATAAGAGTTCCTTGGCGCTTAGTGTCTGGAACGGAAAGAGGGCAACCTTTACCCGGTTCTTGAGAATGGTTCGCTTCCAGGTGCCGCGCACGAAGCCGTTTATGACGATGGTCGACGCGAACACGCCGTTGCCGCCCGGGCAAATCCGTTGGGAGTACGCGGGATCGAGCACCGCGTCCCGGTTCTTGTATCCTAGAATGAACTCGTCGAAACCGGGGAGAAGATCGACTCGGATCGTCCGTGTCTCCGACCGGAGAGCCGAGTCCCTGGGGAACCACAAATATTCGATGCCGTCGATGTTCGTCGACTCCAGGTCGCTCCGTATCGCCGCTATGCCTCGCTTCGTTTCGCCCATTGAAAGACCGGTCCAACCTGCGAAGTCCTTCGCGGTCGCCGGGCCGTGACTCTTGAAATAGCGGCGCGCCAGTTCCGCGACAGCTTGTTCCCCTACGTGTCCCCGATCTACGACGGCCGGAACCCAGTCATCCAGCAGGGCGAAGGTTTGTTCCTTATCCCGAGTGGGGCCGACGCAGATAACTCCTTCCATGGCAGCCCGGAACAGCAGATGGTATCCTCGCCCTCCGGCCGTAGATATGCCCTCCTCTTCGACTCCCGCCAATAGAGCCTCCCGGCTCAGCACCCGGCTTCCGGAGAGTAGTCGGCGCATGATCTCCTGGCTTTGCGCGAATTGACGGGCGTCCAGCTCCAATTGCGCTTGACGGCTTTTGGTCCCGGCTATCACGCGGGGCGTCAGAAGTTTCGTCATCCAGCGAAGGTCGGAAGCCGCTACGAAATGCAGGGTCCCGCGCATGGGCCAGGTCCGGACGATGCGCGCTTTTTCCACCGCGCTCTCCACCTCGGCGATCGTCGAACCAGGCGCGCGCAGCCCCAACGCCCAGAGGGTCCCCGGATAATCCTGCGCCTGCACCGCCCCGAGGGCGCCTACCAAGGTTTCCACTCTTTCACCGCAGTCCGCCGCCTTCCCCTTGAAACCGCCGATCCCCAAATTGTCCAAACGAAGCGCCGCCAATTCTCGATACGTCATAAATAGAAGTATACCATCGCTTTGCGTACCACGTTCGACCAGCTGTTTCGCGGGCCGGTAACCGATACCGTAATCGTCGAAACAGGCGCGATGTACGTGCCGTTTTCCTGCTTCTTTAGCTATCGTATCATTCTAGGTTTATACCATTACTATACCAATATAAGTCCAAAATATCAAGAATATGACATCAATATTACATAAGTTTTATCCTTAATATGGCGAAAAGCGTTGAATTGGAAATGCTAAAAGCTCGGGTAGCGCTTTTTATTTGACAACTCTTTTGAAGTAGGATTACGATAGGTATGTTATTATCAACAAAAAGGTATACAAATGGTTTTTCCAAAGCAAGGGGGGTGTTGATTGTAATGGCTGATTGATTGGCCATCAGGAAAAGTGCTCGGTTGAAGGAGGAGCAGATGAAGAGATTTGTATCCGTTTCTTTGGTACTATTTCTTACGCTGGGTTCTTTGTTCGCTGGGGGAACGAAGGACGCGAAGGGTCAGCAGGCGGCGACGGACAATAAGGGGAAATTTCTAGAAATCGCTCCTAATGTTTTGCGCAGTGAAACCTTGATCCTTGAAAATCCAACGGGCCGGGTCGTGCCCGCGGATGATTTCAACCGATGGAAGCCGGGCGTTCAGAATCCATCGACCGGACTCCAACAACTGAGCCTTGACGCCCTCTGGTATATCGATCCGGACGCCGGTATAAACGGCGTGTGGGACAATTCCCTGGCCGCGGAAAAACCGATCTACAACAAAGATTTCACTACGATGACGGTGAAGCTCCGCAAGGGTATTTATTGGAGCGACGGCGTGGAATTCACCGCCGACGACCTGATCTTCACCGTCGACATCCAGAAGAAGACTCCCGGTATGCTCTATACGGGGCAATTCACCACGTATGTCGACAAGATGGAGAAGCCCGATGCGTATACCGTCGTCTTCTACCTGAAGAAGCCGAATTCCCGCTTCCACGGACTGTTCACGGTGCGGTGGAGCGCCTGTTTCATGATGGCCAAGCACATCTGGGAGAAGCAAGCCGATCCGCGGGCTTTCAAGAACAACCCACCGGTGAGCCTTGGGCCGTACGTCATCAAGGACTATGATCCCAACGGCAACTGGTACCTTTGGCAGCGGCGCGAGGATTGGCAGCGCACCAGCATCGCCAAATTCGGGATGCCCGCGCCCAAGTACGCGATGTACGTAGCGCCTGGCCCGAGCGACAAGAAGGTCATGGCCCAGAAGAGCAAGGACCTCGACGTCATCCATGATATAGCTCCCGAAGGAATGATTACGTTGGCGAAGACCAACCCGACTTCCCGCGGGTGGTTCAAAAGCTTCCCCTGGGCTCATCCGGATCCTACCCTCCCGGCTATCATTTTCAACCTGGAGCGGAAACCTTGGGACCAACGCGACGTCCGCTGGGCAATGACGATGTCCATCGATATCGTCCGCGTCGCCATGGCTTCCTATAGGGGCGCGGCGACGATTTCCGCCATCCACGTTCCTCCGACGGGTATGTATCCGAAATATTACTTCGAGCCGCTCGAAGGCTGGCTCAAGAACTTCTCGCTCGATCTCGGCGGCACTCAGTACAAGCCGTACGACACGAACGCGAGTCTGCGTATTGCCGATGAAGCGCGGAAAGCTCTCGGTGATTTGGTTCCGAAGGATCCCGTTGAAATCCGCAAAGCGATCGGCGCCGGCTGGTGGAACTACGACGTGAAGGCAGCGGAACAGCTTCTGTTGAAGAATGGTTTCAAGCGAGACGCCAAGAATATGTGGATCCAGCCTTCCGGCGAGCCCTTCAAGATCGCCCTCCTGGCGGAAGGAGACACCCGCCCGGCCATGAACCGCGCGGCGAGCATGATAGTCGAGTGCTGGAAGGAATTCGGCATCGACGCGACACTTGACGTCCGCGACAACGCGACCCGCGCCCGGCTGCCGATCATCGGTGAATACGACGCCGAATTAGGCTGGACGATCGAGACCTGGGGCGGCCACCCCGATTTATTCTTCTTCCTCGAATCCTGGCATTCGGATTACTACCGGAAGAGCGGTGAAGCCGCTGTCGGCCGTAACCGCATGCGTTGGAAGAACGCGGAACTGGACAGTATCATCAACCAGATACAGCGGCTCGATTTCGACGATCCGAAAGTTCTCGAACTCGGCCAGCAGTACGTGAAGCTCGCAGTCAATGAGATGCCGCTCATCCCGATCATGGCGTACAACGTATTCTCGGTCTGCGACGAAACCTATTGGACGGGATTCCCGAACGCGGAAGATCCGTATACCAACCCCGTCGCCAACTGGGCGAATACCAAGTACATGTTCGTGAAGATCAAACCCAAAAAATAGCAACCGCTAAGCGATGGGTTCTCACTGCCGGCCCGGCGGGGAGGACCCATTTTTTCGGGAGGTCCGTCGCGTGCGCAAATTCTTCTTGAAATATCTGCTTCCCCGATTAGGTCAGTACATGATGGTTGTCTTCTTGGGCGTGACGCTTACGTTCATCATCCCGCGTCTATCGCCCAGCGATCCGGTGGAACGCCAAGTCGCGCAGATAATGGCGAGCGGTTCGCAATTCAGTCCCGAGGCGATAACGCACCTCAGGGAAGCGCTGACCGAGATGTACGGACTCAAGGGCAGCTCGCTCCAGCAGTATTTCTTATTCTGGGGACGCTTGTTCCGGGGTGACCTTGGGCCGTCGTTGTCGACTTTTCCAACCCCGGTCATCAGTCTTATCGCGCAGGCGCTGCCCTGGACGCTCGGACTGCTGCTCACGTCGGTACTTATCTCCTGGGTGATCGGCAACCTGCTCGGCGGTTTGGCCGGCTACTACACGGAAAGCAGGATCATGCGCGCCATCGACGTACTCAGTCAGGCGATACGTCCCATTCCTTATTACATCATGGCTTTGCTGCTCTTGGTGTTTTTCGCCTATTTGATTCCGATCTTTCCGTTCGGCGGCGCGTACAAAGCCGGTACGCGGATGACATTCACTTTTAAATTCGCCATGACCGTCCTGTGGCATTCCGCGCTTCCTGCGCTCAGTCTCGTGCTAACGGGCATCGGGGGCTGGTTCATCGGCATGAAGTCGCTGGCTTCCAACATCATATCCGAAGATTATGTGGTCTACGCGGAAACCGCGGGACTGGGCAAACGGCGGATCCTTTTCCAATACATCATGCGCAACGCGCTGCTTCCGCAGGTTACCGGACTGGCCATGCAGCTCGGCATGATTTTCAACGGGGCTCTCATTATGGAAGTCGTCTTCGGTTATCCGGGCATGGGAATGCTGACGTTTCAGGCTGTGATGGCCAACGATTACAGCTTGATCATGGGGATCGCCGTATTCTCGATCATCGGCGTCGCCACAACCGTGCTCGTGCTCGATCTCATCTACCCGCTGTTCGATCCGCGGGTGCGTCATCAATAGGGGGCCATCGTGATCACCGTCTTCCGCGACCTGCTCCGACACGACAGCCGGTTCCGCTTTGCGACCGCGTTCCTGTCCGCCGTCTTCGTTATGATCCTCCTGTCTTTTATCTCTCCATACGACCCGGGAAAAACCTTCAAGGTAACGACCGATATGCCCCCTTCGTTTGCGCACCCCTTCGGCACGAGTTCCCGCGGCCAGGATATTTTTTGGTGGATGACGTACGCGGTGCGCAATTCTCTTTTTCTGGGGATTATGACCGCGGTAATTTCACGGGTGATCGCGATTTTCGTCGGGATGACCGCCGGCTATTCGGGCGGATTCATCGATCGCGCGCTCATGTCCGTAAACGACAGTTTCGTCGTGATGCCGATTCTTCCCGTCCTGATACTGCTGAGTTTTCTCATCAAGGGGAAAATGAACCTTATGACGCTCTCGCTCATCCTGGGCTTATTCGGTTGGCCGTGGGACGCGCGGCTAATCCGCGCGCAGGTTCTCAGTTTGAAGGAACGGGCTTTCACTCGAACGGCGATATACGCCGGTTCGGGCCCTTTCAGTGTAACGATGCACGAGCATCTTCCCTTCGTTCTTCCCGTCGTATTCGCGACTACGATCAACAATCTCCTGTGGTCTATCGGCATGGAGGTGACGCTGAGCGTGCTCGGCCTCTCCGACGTGACCATTCCGACCATTGGTACGACGATCTATTGGGCGAATCAGCACCAAGCCCTAGTCGCCGGCGTATGGTGGTGGCTCGCGGCGCCGATCGTCGTGGCCATCGTTTTGTTCCTCGGCCTGTATCTGCTGTTCTCCAGCATCAACGAGTATATCGATCCCCGGACTCGTCTGAGACGGATCGGAGGGTGAAATGCCGCTTCTGAGTGTTGAGAATCTCCGAGCCTGCTACAAAACCGAAGTTTACGGCATTTCGCGCCAAGTGCGGGCGGTGGACGACATATCGTTCCAGCTCGAACCGAACGAAATCTACGGCGTCGCGGGAGAATCGAGCTGCGGAAAAACGACGCTGATCAAGATTATTTCCGGGAACACGAAACCGCCGCTCTGTGTGGAAGGTGGAGAAGTCCGGTATGAATTCGGAGAGCATTCCGTCGACATGCTCAAGATCGGTGAAAAGGAGATGCGGGAGCTCGTGCGGTGGAAGGAAATTTCCTATGTCATGCAGGGTTCGATGAGCGTGCTCAATCCGGTCAGAAAAATCATCCGTACCTTCGAGGACATAATCCAAACCCATGAGGGTATTCCGAACCGGCGCGTCTTCTCCGATCGGATCACGGCGCACGTCAATAAGCTCGGTCTGCCCGCCGACGTGCTCTGGGCGTACCCACACCAACTTTCCGGAGGAATGCGCCAACGGGTCGCCATCGCGCTGGCCACGGTGTTTAATCCCAAGCTCATCATCGCTGACGAACCGACGACCGCGCTTGACGTGGTGGTTCAGCGAGGAGTGCTGCAGCTTCTCAAGGAGATCCAGGCGGAGAGCCGGAACACTGTGCTGTTCGTCACCCACGATCTCACCGTGCATGCGAACGTCGCCGATCGGGTCGCCATCATGTACGCGGGCCGCATCGTGGAAGAGGCGCCGACGGAGACGATTTTCCACTCATCGCGCCATCCCTACACACGGCATTTGATTCAATCGCTTCCGGTCATCGGAGACAAGACCTGCAAGCCCGGCCTCGGCGGAACGCCGCCAAATTTGGCGAATCCACCGTCCGGGTGTCGTTTCCATCCGCGCTGTCCCGAAGTTCTCGAGATATGCCGGACGGTCGCGCCGCCTATGACGGCGCTGAACGAAAAACACCGAGCGGCGTGTCACCTGATCAAGGAGTCCGGCAAATGAGCGAAACGGCTAAACTGCTCGACGTCCGTCAGGTGTCGAGATTCTTCCACATCGGCGGGCTACTCAACGGCACCCGTATCATCGCCGCGAACGGCATCAGCTTTTTCCTGGACGCCGACAAACCTGAGATTTTCACGCTGGCGGGGGAGAGCGGCAGCGGCAAGACGACGCTGTCCCGGCTACTCCTGCATGATCTTGACCCGAGCCTGGGCTCCGTCCATTTCGAAGGACAGGACCTCGCTTCGATCAAAGGCCGGCGGGCGGGCATGGAATTCATGAAGAAGGTCCAGCCCGTGTTCCAGAACCCGTTCGACACTTTCAGCCCGCTGCGCCGAGTGGAGGATTATCTATACGACACGGCGATCAACTTCGGCCGGGCGCGTTCGCGCAAGGACGCCGTACCTGTCGCCGAGGAAGCGCTCCATCTCGTCGGACTATCAATAGAGGAAGTTACGAAGCGTTACCCGCACGAACTTTCAGGTGGACAGATCCAGCGTGTCTCCGTCGCGCGGGCGCTCATCCCTAAACCGAAACTCATCATTGCGGACGAGCCGGTGTCAATGGTCGACGCGTCCCTTCGCATGGCGATCGTTAACCTGTTCAAGAAGCTGCGCGATGAGCAGGGCGTGAGCGTCATCTACATAACCCACGATCTCGCGACAGCCTACTACATCAGCAACCGGATAGCCGTGATGCTGCGCGGGTACGTCGTGGAAGCGGGCCCGGTGGAAGCCGTCCTCGACCGGCCGCTCCATCCGTACACCAAGCTCCTCAAGGAGTCAGTGCCGAAACCGGCGCCCGAAGATCGGCTTTCATGGGCGAAGCGGATCGGACTTTCGACTACGGAAGTGAAGGATTACGGAAAAGTCGGCTGCAAGTTCGCGGCCCGTTGTCCCCAGGCTATGGATGTCTGCCTGACCGCCGATCCGCCCGATGTCGCGGCGGACGGTCGGCAGGTCAAGTGTTACTTGTACTCGACGAAAGCGAATTAGGAGGATCGAGTGAACAGAATCGTGGTCATCGACGACCTCGGGTCTACGAAAGGCCGCCCTAAAATGGTGAACACTTATTGGGGCGGCGTGACGGAAGACAACAGCGCAATGCTTGATCAGAGGTGGAAAAAATGAAAGCTAAAATCGTTTTTCATAAGGATTTCCAGATCTCGTCCGTCGACGAGCGGATTTACGGTTCGTTCGTGGAACACTTGGGCCGCTGCGTGTACACCGGAATCTATGAGCCGGGGCATCCGGAGGCCGACGACCTCGGGTTTCGGCGCGATGTCATCAAACTGGTCAAGGAGCTCAAGGTCCCCCTCGTCCGGTATCCGGGCGGCAATTTTGTTTCGGGCTACAATTGGGAGGACGGTATTGGTCCGGCGGGAGCGCGGCCGGTGCGGACGGACCTCGCCTGGAAGAGCCTTGAATCGAATCGGATCGGGACGAACGAGTTCGCCCAGTGGGCAAAACGGGCCGACGCCGACGTGATGATGGCGGTCAACCTCGGCACGAGGGGTGCGGACGCCGCGCGCAATATCGTCGAATACTGCAACATCCCGCGGGGGACCTACTGGAGCGATCTTCGCCGAAGTCACGGCTACGAGGACCCGCATGCGATCAAGCTCTGGTGCTTGGGCAACGAGATGGACGGCCCCTGGCAGATCTGCCATCGGACAGCTGAAGAATACGGTAGAATCGCCGCCGAAGCCGCCAAGGTTATGAAGTGGACCGATCCTTCCATCGAGCTTGTGGCCTGCGGAAGTTCCAACGCGCGGATGCCGACGTTCGGAGACTGGGAAAAGACGGTCCTTGACCACTGCTACGAGCACGTGGACTACATCTCTCTTCATATTTATTTCGCCAACCACGAGAACGATACGCCCAACTTCCTCGGCCGCAGTCTGGAAATGGACACGTTCATCAAGACGGTCGCGGGAATTTGCGACCATGTCAAAGCGAAGAAGCGAAGCGCCAAGACCGTGAACCTGTCGTTCGACGAGTGGAACGTTTGGTTTCACAGCCGGGACCAGGACAAGAAAGCGGAACCGTGGGGTTACGCGCCGTCTCTTCTGGAAGACATCTATACGATGGAGGATGCCCTGGTCGTCGGATGCATGCTTATCACGCTGCTCAGGAACGCCGACCGCGTGAAGGTAGCGTGCCTCGCGCAGCTGGTGAACGTCATCGCGCCGATCATGACCGTGAGCGGAGGCGGCGCCTGGAGACAGACGATTTTTTACCCGTTTTTGCATGCCGCAAAGTATGGACGCGGGGTGTCCTTGCAGCCGGCCGTGACTTGCGGAAAATACGATTCCCGCGAGTATTCGGGTATTCCCTACGTCGATAGCGCGGCTGTGTACGACGAGGCTTCAGGCGAGATTACCATTTTCGCGGTCAATCGGAACCTTGCGGAGCCGATGCGTCTGGACGTCGATCTGCTCGATTTCGGCAAGCTGCGCGTGATGGAGCATATCGCGATGCACAACGTCGATCTCAAAGCGGTGAACGGACCGGGCGTTGAACGCGTGGCACCGTGTTCGGTGTCGGGCGCCCGCATTGACGGTACGGCGATGGAGGCGCAACTCCCGGCCGCTTCCTGGAACGTGATCAGACTCGCTCCCGCGAAATGACGCCGACGGGGCGGACCCGCTCGATTTTGATTGGGACTTTGACATTTTTGGGCCTCGATGGTATCCTTGCGTGTACGTTAACGCACCGTGTCAAAGTCGTAAGGAGACAGTCATGATCGACCTGAAGAAATACGAATTCTGGTTTATCGTCGGGAGCCAGGACCTCTACGGAGAGGTAACTCTGGCCCAGGTTGCCGAGCACGCGAAAAAGATGGCCGCCGGTTTTGCCGGCGATCCCGCGCTTCCGGGATCCATGGTTCTCAAGCCCACTGTCCTCACACCCGCGGGTATCCGCCGCGTGTTCGAGGAAGCGAACGCGTCTCCCTCCTGCGCGGGAATCATCACCTGGATGCACACCTTCTCTCCCTCCAAGATGTGGATCGCGGGCCTTTCAATCAACAATAAACCGCTGCTGCACTTACACACCCAGTACAATCGGGACATCCCCTGGGCGAGTATCGATATGAACTTCATGAATCTCAATCAGTCGGCCCACGGAGATCGCGAGCACGGCTATATCCACGCCCGCATGCGTCTTCCGCGCAAGGTCGTGGTCGGACATTGGGAAGATCCGGAAGTTCGCCGCCGCATGGGAGTGTGGATGCGTGCCGCCGCGGCCGTGGCCGACGGCAAGAGTTCGGTCGTCGCCCGCTGGGGCGACAACATGCGCGAAGTCGCCGTAACCGAAGGCGACAAGGTTGAGGCTCAGATCAAATTCGGCTGGCAGGTGAACGGGTGGGGCGTCGGCGATCTGGTCGGCGAAGTGAACGCGGTGACCGATTCCGCGGTCGACGCGCTCATGAAGCAGTACGAGACTAAATACGAGCTTTCGGCCGCGGCTAAGACCGAGGGTCCCGCGCGTAAAGCGGTGAAGGAACAGGCCCGATTTGAACTCGGGATGAAAATGTTTCTGGATGAGGTCCGGGCCGGCGCCTTCACGACTACTTTCCAAGACCTTCACGGTCTACCGCAGCTTCCCGGGCTCGCCGTTCAGCGCCTTATGGAGCAGGGCTACGGCTTCGGCGGCGAAGGCGACTGGAAGACCGCCATGCTCGTTCGTTCGATGAAGGTTATGGCCTCGGGCCTCTCCGGCGGTACTTCATTTATGGAAGATTATACCTATCATCTTAAGCCGGGCAAGGAAGCCATCCTCGGCGCTCACATGCTGGAAGTCTGCCCGTCCATAGCCGCCGGAAAACCTCGTATAGAAGTGCACCCCCTAGGCATCGGCGGCAAGGGCGATCCCGCCCGGTTCGTGTTCGACGCCGCGACGGGAAAGGCTGTCTGCGCGACCATCATCGACCTCGGCGACCGTTTCCGCATGATAGTCAACGAGGTTGAGTCGGTGAAAATCGAAACGCCGATGCCCAAACTGCCGGTTGCGCGCGTCCTCTGGAAGCCGCTCCCGAGCCTGCAGGCAGCGGCCGAGTCTTGGATCATCTGCGGCGGCGCCCACCACTCCGGGTACTCCACGGCGATCGGCGTCGAGCACCTGCGCGATTGGGCCGAAATGGTCGGCATTGAGTTTGTCCGGATCGGAGCGGGAACATCACCCGACCGGTTGCGGGACGAACTACGTTGGAGCGAGGCATATTGGCAGGGGCTGCGTTAAGAATTTCAACGGGGGCCTGTCTGGAAAAAATCGGGCTTCACATCGCATGCGTAGCATGCGAGTCCTCGCCGGTAGGCTGCGGATTCGTTCAGCCCGATTTTTTCCAGACACCCCTCATCGTGAAGTATTAGCTCGGACACCTAACATCTCCCACCCGCCATCGATCGGGCAGGTGGGAGGTTGGATATCTTAGTGGAGGGAATATGGGTGCTGATCGGTTTCAATCGTTGCGGGAGGAGTCTTATGAGGCAAATATGGAGATTCCGAAGCGGGCGTTGGCCATATATACGTGGGGGAACGTGTCCGCGTTCGACGCAGCGAAGGGCATGTTCGCTATAAAGCCGTCGGGCGTATCGTATGACGAACTCAAACCGGAAATGATCGTAATCGTCGATCTTGACGGGAAGGTCGTGGACGGAAAGATGATTCCTTCATCGGACACTAAAACGCACCAGGTACTCTATAGAACCTTTAAGGGTATCGGGGGGATTACGCATACCCATTCTCCCTACGCCGTCGCGTGGGCGCAGGCCCGTAAGCCGGTGCCAGTGTACGGTACCACGCACGCCGACCACGGCGCCGAAACCATTCCTTGTACGCCCGTCATGGGTCCGGCGGCCGTCGCCAACGATTACGAACTGGAGACGGGGAACCTCATTGTGGATACGTTCAAAGCCTCCGGCCAAAATCCCCTGCATATGCCGATGGTGCTCGTCGCGGGGCACGGTCCCTTTGCTTGGGGGGCGAACGCGACCAAGTCCGTTTATCATGCCGCCGTGCTTGAGGAAGTCTGCAAGATGGCTTCCTTGACGCTTGCCCTCGATCCGCACGCCGCGCCGCTGCCGGAACATATCATCCGGAAGCACTGGGACCGCAAGCATGGACCAGGAGCGTATTACGGACAGAAAGGATAGGTCCGGGTACGGCTTTACGGTAAATACCGGGGCTGCCGACGAAAGAAAGGCCCGCTCGCTTGTCCTCGGCCTTCGGCCTGCGGGAGACGCTCGCGGGCCTTTCTTTCTGGCGCGCCCCGGCCTTTGTCGTAGATCGTACAGGACAAAGCCTTTCTATAATGCTGATTGTCATGGGCGGCGCGGCATGGATTCCGCCGCGCGCGCGAGCGCGCAATTGATCTATTCCTATCGGAACACGACTGCAGGTCGTATGCCGCGTCAGGTTATTGTGCGGAATCGCTACTGCGATACTGCACCCCCGCATGCTAAGCAATATCGCGAATTTCACAGTAGGTATGCGCGCCCTCACCGTAAAAGGCCGGGCCGCGCCAGTAAAGATGGGTACGAACGCTTCCCGCACGAGCGGAGCGAGGAGGACTAGTGAGTCCCCATCTTTACGTCGGCAGGCCCGGTTCATACCGTGAAAGCCGCTTATCGATTTACTGTTCGGGGTATTACTTCAGCGCCTTCACCGCGGCCGTCTCGATCGGCAAACACTGGTGGTAGCGTTTGAAGTAGGCTTCAAAGCCGGCGACGTCCTTCGGGTTTGGCTTGACTGGTTTGCCGATGCTTTTGGCGATCAGTTTGTCCAGGTAATCGGGGAGCGTCAGCTTCTTGTCCTTGCGGATCATGAAGGCCGCCAGGAGCGCCATGCCCCACGCGCCGCCTTCTCCGGCTGCCGTGGGTAGGCTGATCGGCGTATTGGTCGCCGCCGCCATGATGCGCTGGCCGACGTGCGCGGTCTTGAAGAAGCCTCCGTGGCCGCGGATCTCGTCGACTTTCACGCCTTCCTCGTTGTAGAGGACGTTGAGGCCTGTTCGGAGCGCGCACAGGGATGTGAACAGGAGCGAGCGAACGACGTTTTCCAGCGAGAAGGTGCTGTCGGGCGCGCGCGCGAAAAGCGGCCGGCCTTCGGTAAAGCCGGTCAGGTGCTCGCCGGAGAGGTAGCTGACGTGGAGCAAGCCGCCCGCGTCGTCGTCGCCGTTGAGCGCCGCGTCAAGGAGCTTGTCGTAGAGTTCGGCTTTGGACGCTTTGCTACCCATGAGCTTGGCGGCATTGCCGAATATTTCCATCCACGCGTCCAGGTCCGACGTACAGTTATTGGAGTGCGCCATGCCGACCGGTTTTCCGTCCGGAGTCACGACGACGTCGATTTCGGACCGCGCTTTGGACAGTGTCTTCTCCAAGACCAGCATCGCGAACACGGAGGTTCCCGCGGATACGTTGCCGGTGCGGACGCGGACGCTGTTGGTCGCGACCATGCCGGTGCCCGCGTCGCCTTCAGGTGGACAGAGCTTGATACCGGCCTTGAGCTTTCCGCTCGGGTCGATGAGCTTGGCTCCTTCCTCCGTGAGCGTTCCCGCCTCGGCTCCGGCGGGGAGCGTTTTGGGGAGGATGTCGCGTAGCTTCCAGGGGTAGCCGCTTTTGGCGATTTTCGCGTCGAACTTTTTGACCATCGCCTGCTCCCAGTCTAGCTTGGCCGGATCGATCGGGAACATACCGGAAGCCTCTCCGACGCCCATCACCCGGTTGCCCGTTAACTTCAGGTGGATATAGCCGGACAGCGTCGTCAGGTAGGCGATGTTTTTCACGTGCGCGTCGTTGTTGAGGATTGATTGGTACAGGTGCGCTATGGACCAGCGCTGGGGTATTGCGAAGTTGAAAAGCTTTGTGAGTTTTTCCGAGGCTTCTCCGGTGATGTTGTTGCGCCAGGTGCGGAAGGGCGACAGCAATTTCCCTTTCTTATCCAGCGCGATATAGCCGTGCATCATGCCGCTGAATCCGGCCGACGCGACAGACTTGAGCGTGATTCCGTACTTTTTTTTGACGTCCTGGGCTAAGGCCTTGTAGCACGAAGCGATTCCCGCCCAAACGTCGTCCAGGTCGTAGGTCCACACTCCGTTCACAAGCCGGTTCTCCCAGCTATGGGAACCGGAGGCTAGAGCTTTCCCCTTTCCGTCGATCAGTACGCCCTTGATCCGGGTGGAGCCGAGCTCGATTCCTAAGACCGCCTCACCTCGTTCGATGAGAGCCGACATTGCTTTTTTCGCGACTTCTGTTTGCGGTTCCATACAACTTCCTGTCCGCCGTTTGGCGATGATTTCTAAGTGTCTGTAGCCAGTATATCTCCGTCTTTGCGGGGCCGCAATGATGAATTTAAGCGCGCTTCAAATTGAGGCGAACAAGTAGCAAATAGAAAGTCGCCGGCTTGGGTCTTTCTAGGTGTTGGCCATATCCATATCCAGGACCAATTCCTGGATGCGATCCGGGTCGGTGATTTGTTCCATCAGGATCTCCGCGGACCTGCGACCGATTTCGCGACTCCTTTGGTTGATCGTCAGGAAGGCGGTTCGGCTGAAATCGAGGAATTCGTCCAGGTCGAATAGCGCGAGTTCTACTTCGTGCCGCTTCGCGCCGCTGGAATCGAGTTCGCGCAGCGCTCGTACCACATGGGAAAGGTTTCCCGGAGAGATCGTCAGGATCGCGCTTATCCCTGGGTTGTCGGCCAAAAAAGTTTTTATTTTTTCAATCAGTTTTTTTCGGTGTTCCGGATCAGTCGATAAATGTATTCCCACGTCATCGTCGAATCCTTGGAATACCAAGTCTTCGGTATTGAGAATTCCCGCTTCGTTCATGGCGCTCTGGAAGCCGTCGACGCGGTCCCGTATCGCGCTCGTGCTGGATGGCGCGTAGGTAGATATAAACGCGATTCGCTTATGTCCCTTTTTCAGCAGTTCTTTCGTGATGCGGTAGGCGCCTTCGGTATTGTTTGAAATCACATAGCTGGTTTTTATTTTCGTGAAGCGCTTATCTACCAGCACGAAAGGAAACTTTGAAAGTTTCATTCGAAGAATTTCTTCGTCGTAGTATTGCCCCTCAACGGGATAAATGATCATGCCGTCAATCTTGTCTGCAATGAGTCCGCGGATTATTTCTTCCTGCCGTTCGAACGATCCGTTGGCGAGACAAAACCGCAGTTTGTGTCCCCGGATCGTCAGAACGTCATTTATACCGGTAAGGATATTGATGACGTGGTGGCTGATGAGGCTCGCGGTGACGAAGGCTATCGTTTTGGGAGTCGAGGGGCTCGCGCTGAGATGGACGGTATTCGCGTCCGTTATGAAGGTGCCTCTGCCGGGGATGCGATAGATAATTCCCCGTTCCATAAGTACTTTGAACGCTTTCTCAGTGGTAATCTTACTCACCGTGAACTTTTTTTGGAGTTCTTCGCTGCTTATGAGCTTTTGATTCGGTTCGAATTTCCTGTCTCTAATTTCCTGAAGCACAAAATCACAGATTTCCAGATACAGAGGTTTTCGATTCTTGTCCGCCGGTTTGCCCATCTCATCTCCCGTTTCGCGAATCGTATCACAAAATGGCAAGAATAAAAATTCAATTGACAAGATGTAAAAGCATGTTATTATTATGCATAATATATATAACATGGATAATACGAATTGTAAATCGTGAACATAAAAAAAGTAAGAAAAGCGCGGGAAAAATCTTAGGTTGCCTGACAGGAGATTACAATGGGCATGGCCGAGTCTTTCAGATCATTGAAGAAGGTCGCTTCGTACAGTGTTGTCGGAAACGAAGCTCGTTTTGTCGTCGACACGGACAGTACGAGCGTGGTCATCGTTTTTACATTGTATGAATCAGGAGTTATTCGGTACCGCCTGGAACAACCTGGAATATCACGATTCAGATTCGATCTATTCGACAAAAAGCGGGCAGTTGAAGCGAAGCCTACGTTGAGCGAACGCGACGGGTCGGTAGAAATACGGGCAGCCGGTATCAGTGTGAAGGTTGATCTTCAGTCTTGGCAGGTCCGATTCGGTTCCGATGACGCTTTCTTGACCGAGTTCGCCAAAGACGTCAACGCGCGCGCCGATTGGGTGAGCTTGCCCACCGGCTTCGTCGATGTCGACGGACAGCCTTCACGAGCTCGCGTTAATTTTGAACTCGATCAAAACCGATTCTTTTTCGGTTTGGGTGAGAAATTCGTGGGTCTCAACAAGAAAGGGCAAAAGATAATCGAATGGAACGAGAATCCATACGGCAGTGCGACGGAGAAAGCGTATAAAAACATACCGCTCCTCGTTTCTAACGCCGGCTATGGCCTTTTTCTCAATGAGACGGCTCGCAGCGTCTGGGATGTGGGACAAAGCTCAAATTTTTCTTTATCGATCGAGGTCGATAATCCCGGCTTCGACTTGTTCATCCTCTTCGCTCCGGACATGAAGGCGTTGCTGCGCAGCTATTCCAATTTTACGGTAAAAGCCGCGCTTCCTCCCCGTTGGTCCTTTGGACTCTGGATTTCTCCTTTCGGCAATTACCTAGCCGCGGGCAGCGTCTGGCAGCAAAAAGAGTTCTTGGACTTTGCCAAGCTTGTCAGGAAAAAAGGGATGAGCGGAGATGTCATCCACTTGGACCCGTATTGGATGGGTAAGCAGAAAAAACTGTGTGATTTCATCTGGGATCCCCTTGATTACCCCGATCCGAAAGGCTTCATCCAAGAGCTTAAAAAACTTGGCTTCAAATTGTGCCTCTGGGAACATCCGTATATCGAGAAAGGCTCCGACCTCTACAACGAGGGGGCGGCCAAGGGCTTTCTGATTAAGCGGGCGGACGGTTCGGTTTACGACTACAACATCGTCATAATTCCGGCGGAACGCCGCGTGGCGGAGGCCATCGAATATAAAGAGAACTTTTACGCGCTCGGCGGCGTGGTGGATTTTACGAATCCCGACGCCGTCGCGTGGTACAAGGATCTGCATCGACCGCTTATCGATATGGGAGTCGCTACTTTCAAAACGGACTTCGGCGAAGTTATTCCCTACGACGGGCATTTCAAGAACGGATGGACCGGACGTGAAAACCACAACCTGTTCGCGTACCTCTACAACAAGGCTGTTTGGGAAGTGCAGAAAGAATACACCGACCGGCCCATGCTTTGGGGGCGTTCGGGTTACGCCGGGAGCCAGGCGTTTCCCGTACAGTGGTCGGGCGATCCCCTTGCCGATTTCCGAAGTCTTGAATCGACTATTCGCGCGGGCCTGAGTTACGGTTTTTCCGGGGTTCCGTTCTGGAGTTTCGATATGGGCGCCTTCAAGGGCCTGCCGACGATGGAAGCCTACGTCCGCTGGTCTCAGACCGGTTTGCTGATTTCTCACTCCCGGTTCCACGGGACTTCTCCCCGCATGCCGTGGGATTACGGGGACGCGGCGGAAAAAGCGGTCATGAAATACATCAAGCTGCGTTACTGCCTACTTCCGTATATCTATGCCACCGCCCTTCAATCGTGCGCTTCGGGGATCCCGACGATTCGGGCCCTCTGCCTTGAATTTGAAAATGACGCCGGATCGTACCAATCTGAAACCGAATTCCTTTTAGGCGATTCCCTCCTTGTCGTTCCCGTGCTCAATGCCGAAGGGATGGCCGACATCTACCTCCCTCGTGGCATCTGGTACGATTATGAGACCGGCGAACGGCTTGAGGGACCGATGTCGACGCGGAAGAAAATGCCGCTGGATCAAGTTCCGCTGTTCGTGCGTGCGGGGAGCGTGCTTCCTACGACGAAATGCGAAATGACGGTTCTTGATTTTTGGGAAAACCTTACCGTCGACGTATACGGAAAAGCCAACCGCATCGTGGAAATTCCGGAAGAGGGCGGTGCTAAGGCAACGACCATAAAGGTTTCCTCACAAGGTCGAAAATGTACGGTGGAAATCGACAGTCCCAATCGGGAATGGCTCTTCCACTTCAATGATGTCGGGGAGCCGAAGAATTGTACGATGTCCGGGCAAGACTCAAAGCTACTCGGTTATGACGCAAAAAGACGGATTGCGTCCGTGCAGTTCAAGAAAGCGGGTCATCTTACGTTCGCCTTCGAGGCGGACTGATCGCGGAAAATCGCAATCGCAGTAAGGAGGGATCATGAGAAAGACGGTCATTATCGGTATGGCGTTGTTAATCGGCGTCGCGGCGTGGGCGGGCGGTAGCAGCGAGCCAAAAAAGGTGACGGTGCCCGACAATATCCAATGGGTCACCGCGGATCGGATAGGTAATCCTAACGCGTCGATAAGCATTTCGTTCGCGGTCGACAACACGTATTCTCATCTGACGCAAACCGCTTCCCGCAAAGAGTATCTGACCAAGCGTATGGAAGAATGGGCGAAGATGAATCCCGACGTAAAGCTTATTCCGCAGATCCTCGCGGCCAACAACAATGAGCGGCTCGCCAAGCAGCTTGAACAAGCCGCTACCGGATCTCAAGTGGACGCGGCAATGATCGACGGCCAGTTTGTTCCGTTGTTCTACCGCTGGCTGCAACCCATTGACAAATATTTCACGAAAGAGGAAATGGACGATTGGTTCGAGTGGTGCAAGAAAGAAGCTATGATCGATCCCGCGGACGGGAAGATGAAAGCCGCGTGGTTCATCACCAACACCGTCGGCCTTTGGTACAATAAAGAAGCTGTGCCGAAGCCGCCCAAAAGCTGGGACGACGTCATAACGGTCGGGAAAGACCTCAAGAGCAAAGGTTGGCAATACGGCATGCTCGCCTGGGGCGGCAAGAACGAGCAGATCAGCTACGGTTCGGTCATGCCGATGTTCTTCGGCCTGGGCGGAAATCTTGTCGACAAAGACGGGAAACCGATATACGGCGACGCCGCCAATAAGGCCAAGCTTGCCGAAGTATTCGCGTTCTGGGACCGGGCCGTGAAAGAGGGTATTGTTCCCCAGCGCGTGCTCGACATCAACAACAACGGAGACTTGGCTGCCGAAGCGGTGAAGGATAAGAGCGTGGCCATGTTCCTCGGCGGATCCTGGCTCTACAGCATACTCAAGGACAATCTGAAAGATAAGTTCGCCAATTGGGAGTTCGCCGGCACGCCGCAGAAAAGCGGGGAAATGCGGATGCAGGTTCCCGGCGGCTATTGCATGGCCTTCTTCTCCAAAGATCAGAAGAAGCTTGAACTCGCGGTCAGCTTCATGAAGTACGTATTCCTCGGAAAGGACGGAATGGCCGGCTGGTGTCAGGCGGCGGGATATACCCCTGTCAGAAACAGCGTCCTCAAGGATTTTCCCTTCTTCAGCCAAGACAAGTTCCAAAGCGCTTTCGGGCAGGTTATCGCCGCCGGCGCGCGACTTCGGCCGAACACTTCCACCTATCCGATCATAAGCGAACACATCCAGGAAGGGTGGCAGAACGTCATTCTCCAGAAGCAGACTCCCGCGGATGCCGTAGACAACGCTTTTAAGAAGACCCTTAACCAGATCAAGTAAATCGCTGAAATGGGGGCTGCAAAATAACCTGATCGGTTGTTTTGCGGCCCTTTCATTGGGGAATCGACGCATGACAAGAATCAAGCACGGACCGCTGTATCGGCATCCGCTCAAGTGGCTTATGCCGATGATCGTGATGCTCGGCCTTTTTTATTGTTATCCGCTTTTCGATGTTGTCAGATTCAGTTTCACCAACGCGTCTATTCTCAAGCCGACGTACAACTATACTTTTAATTCTTATCTGAAAGTATTCGGCGATCCGGAAGTATTGGGTACGTTCATCGTTACCTTCATCTTTGTTTTTTCGAACGTCATCATGCAGATAGTTCTCGGGATGCTTATCGCTCTGCTCATCAATTCGGGAATGAAGCACAGACTTCCCTTCACCGAAGGCGGGCGTACCATTGTTTTGATAGCCTGGATGATACCGGGCGTACTCGTCGGTCTGGTGTGGCGCTTGATCCTTTCTGGTTCCAATTTCGGCATTCTTAATTATTTATTCGAAGTGGCCGGATTACCCCGCGTCGGCTTTCTTTCCGAACCGAACTGGGCTTTATTCTCCACGACCTGTGTCAATATCTGGCGCGGCACTGCCTTCAGCATGATTATGCAGTATGCGGGCCTGCAAAAAATACCGGAACAATTATATGAAGCGGCGCGCGTAGACGGCGCAAACGTCTTTCAGCAATTCTGGAAAATAACGCTGCCTCTTTTGCGGAATATTGTGTTCATCAACCTGGTGCTGATCACTATCTATACGTTCAATACGTTCGATATGATCATGGCGTTGACCGGCGGCGGTCCCGCGCGGTCGACTGAAGTTCTTACCCTGAGCGCCTATAAACAGATGTTCAAATTCTTCGATATGGGAACGGGTTCGGCTGTCGCCGTAATTCTGCTTCTCATCAATCTTACAATGGCGGTCCTGTACTACCGTTTTATTTTGCGGGACTCTTCCGCGGAAGCGCAATAAGGGGACGTCATGCAGGAAAAACTACCCAAAAGCTACATTGTTTTATTTTATGTTCTGTTGGCTTTCATCATCATTCTTTTTATCGGCCCCATCCTTTGGATGGTTTCTCTTTCCTTCAAAACGAAGGTAGAAGTTTTCGGCTATCCGCCGCGGCTTTTACCCGAACATCTCATGTTCTCCAATTACCTTGAAGTTATCACCAATAGCGGCATCCCCAGAAACCTCATGAACTCGTTCACTCTGACGCTGTTTTCCACCATGGGGAATCTGCTGGTCACCGTTCCGGCCGCCTTCGCGTTTTCTCGCTTCCGCTTCACGTTCCGCAATCAATTTCTGTTCGTCATCCTGATGTTCCAGATGATTTCCCAACTCATTATCGCTATTCCCTTGTACCGGTACTTCATCAATCTGCGCATGCTCAATTCTCATTTTGGTCTCATTCTGATTTATATAACGGTCCAGGTTCCTTTCACGGTTTGGCTGCTCAAAGGTTTTTTCGATTCGATTCCGATCCAGCTTGACGAAGCCGCGATCATCGATGGGACCACCGAGGTTCAAACCCTGTTTAAAATTCTGCTGCCCTTGGGGATGCCCGGTATCGCGACCGCTTTGGTATTCAACACGATCAACGCGTGGGGCAATTTCATCATTCCGTTTATTTTCCTGAATGATTCGAATCTCCAGCCGATTTCCGTAGGTATTCTCAGCTACCTCAGTACCCAATCAGAAGGGGACGTGACCACTCACTTGATGGCGGTCGCCTCGGTTCTGGGTTTGATTCCCGCGGTCGTCATAATCGTGGGTCTGCAAAAATTCATCGTCAGCGTCCTCACCGCCGGAGCGGTCAAGGAATAACATCTCGGAACTACTAACGGAGAGGTCCGCATGTCACAGAAACTGAATCCCGTAGTCTGGAATAAAATCGTCTTCGATAGTGGTTTTTGGAAATCCCGTCAGGAAACAAATCGGACGGTCACGCTTCCAGCGGAGTATAACCAACTCAAAGTTACCGGACGCATCGAATCGCTCAAACTCCAATGGAAACCGGGAATGCCGCATAAGCCGCACCACTATTGGGATTCAGACGCGGCTAAGTGGATAGAGGCGTCAGCTTACAGCCTTGGCAACACCCCTGACGCGAAGCTAGAAGCGATGGTCGATGAGGTTATTGAATTAATTGCCGCTTCCCAGCAGAGCGATGGGTATCTCAATACGTATTATTCCTCGGTTGAACCGGGAAAACGCTGGACGAATGTGCACGTCATGCATGAGCTGTATTGCGCCGGACACCTGCTTGAAGCCGCCGTAGCGTACTTTGAGGCCGTTGGTAAGAGACGACTTTTAGACGTCATGATTCGGTACGCGGATCATATCGATTCGGTATTCGGACCCGAACCAGGTAAGATACGGGGATACCCGGGTCACGAAGAGCTCGAACTCGCGTTGGTCAAACTGTATCGCGCGACTAACGAAAAACGCTTTTTGAATCTTGCTGAATATTTCGTAAATGAACGAGGCAAGCAGCCGTATTTCTTCGAAAAGGAAACGCTCGCCCGCGGCGATGATCCAGCTAAGAACGCTCACCGCGAGGTTCTGAATCGTGATTATTTGGCTGAAGGAGCCTACGCCTTATATCAGTCGCACGTTCCGGTCCGGGAGCAAAAGACGGCAGTCGGGCACGCGGTTCGCGCGATGTATCTGTACACAGGGATGACCGATATCGGAATCGAGGCCGGTGATGAATCGTTGGTAGAAGCGTGTAAAACGCTTTGGCAAAATGTCACGCGGCGCCGTATGTCGGTTACCGGCGGAATCGGTCCGCTCGAGGGCTGTGAACGGTTCACCTTCGATTACGATCTCCCGAACGAAACCGCCTACAACGAGACCTGCGCCTCTATCGGCCTGATCTTCTGGGCGCACAGGATGCTTCAAGCCGATCTGAACGGCGATTACGGCGACGTGATCGAACAGACGCTTTATAACGGAGTCCTCAGCGGCGTATCCCTGACAGGCGACACGTTCTTTTACGCGAATCATTTGGAAGTCGAACCGGGTTTGTACACGAATCGGGTCAACCGAAACGTGCGCATGCTGCCCCGCCGTCAGTCCTGGTTTGAGGTTTCGTGTTGTCCCCCCAATCTGGCGCGGCTGGTCGCTTCCTTGGGAGGGTATCTGTACACAACGTCCGATGCGGGTGTCCAGGTCCATTTGTACGCTCAGAGCAAAGGGGTTTTCTCGATCAAAGAGGTGGAAACGACAATCAGGCAGGAGACGAATTATCCTTGGGACGGGTCCGTCAGGATCGTGGTAAGCCCAGCAGCTCCGACTGCTTTCGATTTTACCTTCCGCATTCCAAGCTGGTCGAAGCAAGCGTCCATCAAAGTTAACGGTTCGGCGGTGTCCGTTTCCGTCGTGAAAGGTTACGCGACCATCAATCGGGTTTGGACCGCTAACGATACCGTGGAGATTGATTTCCGCATGCTTCCTTATTTGGTGGAAGCCCATCCTTCGGTGCGTTTCGATTGCGGAAAAGCGGCACTGATGCGCGGCCCCGTAGTGTATTGCCTTGAAGAGACCGATAACGGGAAGAACTTGTGGGATGTTGTGCTGGCCGCCGATTCCAAGTTCGCCTCAAGCTATGAGCCGAGTCTCCTGGGCGGTGTCGTTTCCCTCACAAGCGAAGCGAAAAGTCGGGATCTTTCGGAATGGACGGACGCTTTGTATCGGCCCGTCGGGTCAGGGTACCGAAAGCGAGAAATAAAAGCGATTCCCTATTACACCTGGAGTAACCGTGACCCGGGTGAGATGCTTGTGTGGATGCGGTTAGGCCTTTAGCCGGAACTCAGCAGCATCATATAAAACGGAATGCTCAAAAGACTTACGATAGTAGTGAGCGTCGTTACCGTTGCCGCGTATTCGGCGTCGGCTCCGTAAGCCTCGGCGATTATGGATGTGGTTGTCATTGCGGGCATCGCCGACTGGATCACAAACACGTTTTTCATGAGCGGCGGTAGTCCGAGGACTGTGGAGATAGTAAATACGAGCGCGGGCGCGATCACGAAACGGCCGAGCAGAACGAAGACTACCGACGCGTCCAGTTTCATCTTTTTCAATTTGACGGAAGCCATTACGATGCCGATGAAAATCATCGATAAAGGCGTGGTCATGTTGCCGAGGTATCGGAAGGTGTCGGAGAGAAAGGGAGGTAGTTTAATATCGAGCATGATAAGAAATACGGCTGCCATGAAACCGCACAAGGGCGGTGAGAGAATATTTCTCAGCGATGCGACTGAGACCAGTTTTGCCTTGCTCGGGCCGCCGTCCCGGGCTATTGAATAAGACCCGAAAGTCCAGAAGAACACGGTAGTAGCGATGTAATAGAGCAGAGCGTAGGGTAAGCTCGCGTCTCCGAAGAGGGCGAGGTTCACCGGTAGGCCTATGAAGATGGTATTTGAAAGCGAGAACATCGTGCAGAAGGTGCCACTTCTGTTTCGCGGAACGCGTATCAGCCGGGCGATTATAACCGCGAGGATAATGCAGATCACGTTGACCGCGAAAGGTATATACAAGCCTCCCGCCAAACCGACAAGTTTTTCCTTGTCGTAGGTGCTCGTCAGGTTGGAGACCATGAAGGAGGGGAGGGCGACGGTAATCACTATCGTCGAGAAGAGCTTCGCGGCTTTTTGGTCGATGATCTTCTTTTTGCTGAGAAAGATACCAACGGAAATCATGAGAAGAATACTGAGAACTCCGCGAACGGCGTTAAAAAAGAGCATGTTTTCCTTCTTTGTTCATGAACGCGTCGCTTCCGTCATCCGGCTTTGCCGGCTCTATCGCGCCACCAGATAAAGATGGGGAGAGCGCACAAGAGCAATACGACGCCGCCCGCGATGAAAGCGAGGGAAAACCCCAGGTTCTGGGCGAGGACGCCGAAGAAGATCGGATTCGCCAGTTGCGCCAAGCGGTTTCCCGTCAGCCTGATTCCCATCGCGACGCCCCGGTCTTCCGGTGGAACGCCTTCGGACACCGTCGCCATGGAAAGGGGAAGGGAGAGTCCCAACCCGATGCCGACGAGTATCGCGTTTATGGTCAGCGTGAGGTAATTATCGCAGAAGGGTGTAATACCGATACCGACGGCCATGACGACAATCGAGATGATGAGCGCGGGGAATCGGCCGCCGACAGCCTTGATGAATTGACCCATGAACCCGCGAACGGACATAGAAACAAGGGCGCGCAGAGAGAGGAAGAAGCCGATCGCCGTCGCCGAATACCCTAAGCCATTCATCAGCACGGGGAAAAAGGTCGTACGGGCGCCGTCGGCAAAGAGAACGGCAAAACTGGCAATGATCGCGATAATCGCGTAGTCGTTAATATAGTGCCGAAAGCCCTTTTTCTTTTTCGGTTCGCCTGAGCGTTTTGGGGGAAGATCCTTATCCAGGCCGATATTTGAGACGAATCGGGGCAAGGTGAGACCTATCAGCAGTAAAATGCCGGTCATGATCGCCCAGGTCACCGCGTGTCCCGCAAAGTCGATCACGAGCCCCGCGCTGAAAGGCCCCAAGAGCTGGCCGACGGCATTCGCCATTCCGTACCAGCCGAAATCGAGGTTGAGGTCGCGTCCTTCGCCCAGGTTGCCGATATGCGCCTGCGCGCCCACGATGAACAGGATTTTCCCGATCTCGAAGAAAACGAGTCCGATGAAGAGAGAGACGATCGAGGGGAAGAAGGTTAAAAACAAGGTCGTTGCCGCGCAGAGCAGCATCGACAGACTCATCATCTTCGCGCTGCCCCATTTTCCTACCAGCACCCCGCCGGGAACCGCGACCAGAAGTGATCCGATCGCGCTGACGCTGATGACCGCCCCCAAGAGTCCCGGAGACGCTTTCATGTGAATAAGCACGAGGGGGACCAGCGGACCGGTCATCATCATGCCGAAAAAAGCCAAACCAACGAAAACGCAAAGCGCTAGGAGATCTCTATCGGCGGGATTCGTGGGGATGCGCAATTTTTCACGTAGATTCATGGTGGTGGTATGCAGTATATCTGATATTTTAAGCGCGTGTCTAACCGAAAACACATGATTATCTTGACTACATGATCTCTCGCGAAGCATCATCGACCAATGACGATCCTACCTGGTCTCACCAGCACTAAAAAAGACCGAATGTCTGCTTTTATCGATGAACTTCGCCGTTCCGCCATCCGCAGTATCGCCCTTTTTCCGACTTGCCTGTCCGCGATTGAGCGGAAAGCCATATACGCGGAGCTGGAATCCATTGAAGGACTACGTATCCCGCATATTCATTTACGAGCCGATTGCGCCCTGAGCGAAGTCGAATACCTCATCGACCGTTTCGGCGCCGAAGTGTTCAATATTCATCCGCGGGCGAGTACTCACCCTTTCGGCGTGATCCCCGCGGCTCTCGCTAAACGTTTTTTCGTTGAAAACGTCGATATTCCCGTAGAAGAGGCGGATATCGACGGCAGTGCCGGCCCCGCGCTCGGCGGACTCTGTCCCGATTTTTCCCACATTGAGAACGCGCGTCTACTAGGGCGTGATCAGTATGTTCAAAAGACCGAGAGTCTCCTTGCGCGCTACTCCGTCGGTTGCTGCCATCTTTCCGCCATCCGCGTAGGGGATCCGAATGTGTGGTCGGGCGAATGGGATCACCACGATTTCAAGTCGCTTTCCGATTTGGATTACCTTACGAACTACCGCGCTTTCATGTCGCCGCGCTGGGGCTCTTTGGAGTTGGAAAACCCGCTCTCAGAACAGCTGGAGGCGGTAGCGTATCTGACTGGTCTTTTCGCGCCGACCCCTTATTCGCGGGTGTCTACGGTTGAAAGCAGGTAGGGACGTTTTCGTGGCCGATCGAGAGCGCGTGTACCTGACGGTCGATCTCGCACGGGCGTCCGATACTCATCCGAATACTGTTCGCCTTTATGAACAGTGGGGTTTTTTGGCTCCGGCGGCGCGGGGCGACAACGGATACCGCCTGTGGACCGCGGACCATCTGGATCAGATGGTATTCGCCCGACGGGCTCTGCACGGTGAGTGGCCGGGGCGCAGGATTAGGGAATCCGCTCTTTCCCTTGTCCGTCTGGCGGCGACCGGCGACCTATCGGCAGCAGCGGAATATGCTCGCTCTCATGCGTTGCTTGTGCGGGAAGAACGTGGGAGAGCCGAGGCCGCCGCCGCTTTTTTGGAAAGCTGGGCGAACGGTAAGGCGGACCCTCGTTCGTCAATCGCTCCGCCTCTTTCTCCACGTGATGCCGCCGCCGCCGTGGACGCCACGGAGGGGCAGGTTCGGAATTGGGAACGAAATCACCTGATCAATACGCCCCGTGATAAACGCACGGGGCAGCGAATGTACGGTTTCATTGAGATCGGCCGCTTGCGCGTAATTCGTACGCTTCTCTTGGCCGGGTACAGCGTTATGGCGGTGCTCCGCATGACGACGGAACTTGATAAAGGCAGGCGGTCCGATCTCCGCGATGTACTGGATACGCTCGCGGACGGGGAGGAGGCATTTACCGCCTTTGACTGTTGGCTAACCTCGCTCGACGCGCAGGAAAAACGGGCGGCCGAAATTATCGGCCTCATCCGGACACGGATCGCGCGGCGGAACCTCCACCGGGAAGCGCCGCCGCGTCCGTTTAGTTAAGCACGTTGCGGACCGAACGCGCCGCTATCAGCGTGCCGCCGAGACCAAACGCGCAGGAGATTGAGAGGGCTATAGGCACGGTTCGCGGATCGCCGGTTCCGGAGAGCAAATATCGCATCGCTTCCATTATGTATGTGAGTGGGTTTACCACGGATACGGAGCGCAACCACGCGGCGCCCATCAATTCGCGCGGAGCGAAGGTCGGCGCGAGGAATAGCAACATGAAGACGATTGTCCCGACCGTTCCCGCGAGCTCCACCTTTCCCGTACGCATGACCATAGCCGCCGATGCCGCTGAGACTCCTCCTCCGAACAGCGTTGCCAACGAGGCCGCGGAGAGCGCCGCTATGGCGGCGGCGGCTGGTCCGTTACGCATCGGCACGCCGAGGATAAACCCTATTCCGATCAGCGCCAGCGATGATATGAAGACTCCTACCGCGTCGGCGAGGATCGCCGCGAGTACGAAGGCTGAACGGGGCGTCGGCGCTAGGGCAAGCCGCTTGAAGTAACCGGACGCGATGTCCCTGCTCAAGGCCTGGGCAGACCCCGCCGATGAGCCGAAAACTAAGGACACGACTCCCATCGGTAAAAGAAAGGCGAGGTAGCCGGCTCCCTCAAACTCGGGAAGACCGCCGATGCCGCCGAGTCCCGCGTCATACACGATCAGAAAAAAGAGACTCATACCGAGCCCCGACAGAAGCGGGAACGGATTCAAAACAAAGAGCTTGAACGCCCGCCCTATGATGAGCATACCCGCTTTACGCATGAATGGCCTCCCTATCGGCTTTTCCAAGAAACGCGAGGTATCCTTCTTCAAGGCCCTCCCCCAAAATCCCCGAACCGTGTTCATCGATGAAACCTTTCACGGTTCCCCGGTAGGTCATTATCCCCTCATCGATGATCGCGAGGTCCTCGGCGTGCTTTTCCGCTTCCTCAAGATACTGTGTCGAAAAAAGGATGGAGGTCCCTTCCTCTCGGTTGAGCCTGAGCAATTCTTCCCAAAATAGGGCACGTACTTCCGGGTCCATGCCGACTGTCGGTTCGTCCAGAAACAAGAGTTTTGGAAAGTGAACCAAAGCCAACGCGACGTGCAGTCGTCGTAGGTTTCCGCCGGATAAGTCCTTTGCTTTACGATTGGAGGATTCGTTGAGACCGAATCGACTTTCAAGATCGGCGGCTCGTTCCTTTGCCTTTTTAGTGTCCATCCCGTACAATCGGCCTTGAAACAGAAGTTGGGCGCGAACGGTCGATGTCGGATCGATCTGCGCTTCCTGCAGAGCTACCCCTATTCGTGAACGGATAGGTACGGTATTCCCTTTGAGGGGGATATCGTCGATTCGTACCGTTCCGGCATCCGCGCGCGATAGTGTGCATAAAATGCGGATCAGCGTCGATTTGCCCGCACCGTTCGGGCCAAGAAGCGCAAAGCGGCTTCCTTCTTTTACGACAAGATCCACGTTCTTGAGCGCCTTCGGCCCTTTCCGGTAGGTTCGTTCGATCCCTCTCGCTTCGATGATGTGTTTGGTCATTGCATACTCCTTATGCGTGTTTCGGGAGGGTATCCTGTCCCTATCGGGGTGGTGCGATACTGGAGGGTTTAATTCGTATGCATGGGCGTCATCCGGTTGTTCCGGCACCGCGCGCTCTGAGTACGCGCTAACTAATCGCTTAGATAAGGATTTTCTGGGGAATAAGCCAGAGGAGTTTCGCGTCGTCCGAATCGGGGACGGTCTCAACCAGCGCGAGCGCTCCTTTCTTGAATTCGATCCCGGAGCAACTGACCAATTCACCGACAACCAGGCCCAAGTCGGGTTCGTGCCCGACCATCAGAATCGATTCAAGTTCGCTCCAATCCTCCAGGATTTGTTCCAGAGCCCCGCCTTCGAATCCGGGGAGTAGCCTTTCATCGGGAAGGGGCTTGAGCGGCGGTTTGAGGGCCGCGCCGATGATTTCCGCCGTTCGCATCGCTCGGATGAGTGGACTTGATAAGATGATCCCGACCTGGAGGCCGATTTCGGCCAAACGCCGGGCCTCCTTTCCCGTATCACGTTCGCCTTTTTCCGTCAAAGGCCGATCCGCTTCTTCGCCTTTCCAATCATCCCGTTCAACCGCTTCCGCGTGGCGCATGAAAAAGAGCCTCATGATGGAGCCTCCTTATTCCGTTCGTATTCGCGCTGGTAGAGTTCGTAGTTTTCCTTATCAAAACACACGAAGACGACTCTGCGTACGTGACGCATCAACGGTAAGGCGGTGACAACCGCCCGAAAGGCGATCGGCGCCGCGTCCTCCTTCGGATACCCGTAAATGCCGGTGCTGATGTTGGGGAACGCGATGCTTTCCAGTCCGGCATCCTCGGCCAGTGCGAGGCTGCGCGTGTAACAGGAAGCAAGGGCGTTTTCTTCCCCGATCTTTCCGCCGCGCCACACGGGACCGACGGCGTGTATCACTTTCTTGCACGGGAGGCTACCTGAGTTTGTCATTACCGCGTCGCCGGTAGCGCAGCCGCCCTGCTTTGCCCGTAGAGCGCGGCATTCCTCGTCCAGAACCGGACCGGCGGCGCGGTGTATCGCGCCGTCGACGCCGCCCCCGCCGAGGAGTCCCGAGTTCGCCGCGTTGACGATCGCGTCGACCTCAAGCAGCGTAATATCCCCTTGGACGATTTCGATCCGACCGAGTACGCCCTCCATGGCGGGTCCTCCTTATTCTCAATGCTTCTTCTTTTGTTTCCGCTTCTTTTTTTTCGACGCGCCGGATACCGCGTCCGGTTGTTCCGCCTTGTTTTTCGGCGTTTCATCAAGAGGTTTTCGTTCGGGCCAGAGAACGGGAATGAAATTTTGCGAGTCTATGGGCGGTCTGACATAGTCGCCGGCTTTCTGCCTCGGGGGCAATTTGAGCGGTTCCGGGGTGAGGTCCTTGTATTTGATCGTAGAAAGGAGATGGGCGATGCAATTGAGGTGCGCCGCGCGTTTAAGGTCACTGTTGACCACGTTCCAGCGCGCTTCGTTTATATCGGAATACTCAAACATAGCGTCTTTTGCCCGCGAATATTCCACCCACTTTGAACGCGCGCTTAGGTCCATCCCGCTCAGCTTCCAGCGCTTGGTAGGATCGGTGATGCGGTCTTTAAACCGCTTTTCCTGCTCTTCGTCGCTCACCGAAAGCCAATATTTCAGGATGACGATGCCCGATCGTACGAGCATGCGTTCAAACTCTTGAACCGAATGAGTGAATTCCTGGTATTCGCCGTCGGTGCAGAAACCCATCACCCGTTCGACACCGGCGCGGTTATACCAGGATCGATCGAAAACGACGATCTCCCCGCCGGCCGGCAGGTGAGCCGCGTAGCGCTGGAAATACCACTGGGTCTTTTCGCGTTCGGTGGGAGCGGGGAGGGCCACCACCCGCGCGTTGCGGGGGTTGAGCGGCGCGGTGATCGCCTTGATCATCCCGCCCTTGCCGGCGGCGTCGCGCCCCTCAAAAATAATCAAGATCTTGAGTTGCTTGCTTTTGACCCATTCCTGGAATTTAACCAGCTCCACATTGAACTTTTCCAGCTGCTCGAGGTATTCCTTTTTTGGAACGTCGTTTTCCGGCATTGTGTTCCTCCAAAAAAAGTGTAGTCCTCTTCCGGCCCGCGGACAAGGGCACATTCCGCACGCTATTGTTTGTGGAAGTTCATCGTTGCGTGGGTGATGTCGTTTGGCTTAACGCGACTGAAAAGCCGATGCTATTCCCTTCCGTGGCTTTGATGCGGTATAAACTCTGAACCGATTTACGGAGGCCTGTCATCGAATCTTCAACCACAGTCAAATCCTCAATCGCCCTCTCGATAACCGCGATCATCTGGGGCCTCGCCTTTGTCGCTCAGCGCGTGAGCCTGGACTTCTTGGGCGGTTTTTCATTTAACGCCATCCGCTTCGCCCTGGGGGCCTTATCCCTGGTTCCCGTGTCTATGGCGCTAAACGCGCGGCTGCCGAAGGGGTCTCGCGGCGCCTGGTCGGACACCATCAAAGCGGGCCTGCCCTGCGGCGCGGTGCTTTTTTCCGGGGCGGCTCTTCAGCAGATCGGCATGAACTGGACAAGCGCCGGGAAAGCGGCCTTTCTTACCGGCCTCTATATCATTCTGGTTCCGCTTGCGGGTTTTTTCCGTGGGAGAAAGCCGGGGAAAGCGGTGGGAATCGGCGCGGTTTTCGGCCTTGTCGGTCTCTACCTGCTCAGTGTCAACGAAAACTTATCCTTGGGACTCGGCGATATACTTGAACTCATCGGCGCCTTCTTCTGGGCCGCGCACATTCTGCTCTTAGGCAAATTTTCCCGCCGAGTCGACCCGATCAGGCTTTCCATCGTGCAATTCATCGTTTGCGCAATCTTAAGCGCCGTGCCCGCGCTTTTATTTGAACACACGACGATCAACGCCGTTCACGACGCCCTGCCGGTCATTCTCTACGCGGGAATCTGTTCAGTCGGCATCGCCTATACCTTACAGGCCGTCGGACAGAAAGGCATGGCGGCAGGACCCGCGACGCTCATCCTCAGCATGGAAACGGTGGTGGCGGCTATCGGCGGCGCGCTGCTCCTCGGTGAAGCGATGTCGATCCGGGCTCTGATCGGCTGCGGTCTGATGTTCGCGGGGATGCTGCTGGCGCAAATGAAACGCCCGACGGAGTGACAACGCTCAGCGCGCTTTTTCAACCGCCTTCCGCACAAGCTTACGCAGTTTTTCGTAGGACGGCGGGGGACCGGTGGGTATCAGCCTGTCGTTGAGGTAAATAGCGTCGGCTATGCCCCACTCATCCAGGTTCGCGGGAAGGTCGGTATCGATTTCGACCAGTTTCGTCTTATCGGGATATTCCCCGGCCGCGCGCTTCATGCGTTCGCAGGACATGTTCTGAGCCTGGCACCAGCCGTTCCTGAAGCAGGTGACGGTCACGACGCCCGGT
>Ga0172379_10002266_pt1 | contig 34665 bp, 38 predicted proteins | sample GrowelOW334metaG_FD_119756 | JGI IMG/M metagenome (GOLD analysis project Ga0172379, IMG submission 119756) | Groundwater microbial communities from an aquifer near a municipal landfill in Southern Ontario, Canada - Groundwater well OW334 metaG | ecosystem: Environmental > Aquatic > Deep... | reverse complement strand
TCTTCTGGTGCTAACAAACAAACTGTAAAGTTTTTAAAATAAAAGTTGTAAAGCTGTAGAAGTTGTTAAGGAGCAAAAAAATCAAGCCACTCGGGCTTGGGTAGGGGTATTATATATCAAAACAAACCGTAATACACTAAGTAAGTTGTAGCAAATTAGCTTGGTTTTCAAGATGAGGAAGAACGAAGGTTGAAGTGATTATTGTTTGGTAGTTTAGGCACAATTTGATAAGCAATTCCTGATGGTCTGAGTCGAGCTCGGAAAAGATATCGTCTAGCAACAAAAGAGGACTATGACCAGGAAGTAATTTAAGAAACTCTAGCTGGGCTAATTTGAGAGCCAACACCCCCAATCGTTGCTGACCACGGCTAGCCCAATGGGCTAAGTTGGGATTGTCAGTAATAAATTCAGTACTGGTTAACCAAAAATCTTCCCGGTGGGCTCCGTGGGATGTTTGAGCATGGGCAATATCATAATTGAGTCGAGAATTAAGCGACTCGGAATTAATAGGTTGGGGCTGATAGATTATTTTTAAATTCTGGAATTGGGGTTCGGGGTGTGTAGCAAAAAACTGATTGGCAAAAACCACAAACTTAGAGCGGGAGTCGGTTACGATTTGGCCGTTTTTAATTAAAGACTGGTCCCAAAAATAAAGCTCATCGGGACGAGCCAAATGCTGGGAGAGGCGCAACAAAACTAAGCGGCGATGATTGAGGGTACGGTGATATTGGGACAAAGCCTGGGTGTAGCGCCAATCAAATGAAGTAAAGAGTAAATCAAAAAAATCGCGACGGCGGGAGGGCGAGCCTGATATTAGGCGAATGTCATCGGGTTGGAAAACAACTGGCTTAATTTGCCCCAAGTACTGAGACCTTTTTTTAACGGAGTCGTCGATTAAAAATACCCGACGAAAGCCGGTAGAAGTTGTGGGCAACACTAGCTTAGCTTCAAAATTGGTAAGTTGACTATTTTTTAGTTGGCCGCGGACGGTAGTAAAAGACTCCCGCCAGGAAACGAGATGACGGGAGGTTGAGGCCCGAAAAGATTTGCCGGTGGCCAGAAAAAACATGGCCTCAAGAAGGTTGGTTTTGCCAGAAGCGTTGGGACCATAGATGAGATTGACACCATCCTGAAAACTGAATTCCCGGTGGGAATAGGTACGAAAATTGTCTAGAATAAGAGAAGTCAGGGGCATATAGAATGGCTAAAGATAACATGAATAAGGCTGTTTTTGATAATTTTAGGGAAAAGTCCATTAATGTGGGTAAAATTAAGGTAAACATAGCCGAAGCAGGAGAGGGTGTGCCAATAATCATGATTCACGGGTGGACCAATGATTGGAGAGGATTAGCGCCAATGGGAAGTTATTTAATTCCAAATGCCCGGGTGATTTTGGTGGACTTACCAGGATACGGTCAAAGCAGTAGATTGAAACACTATAGTTTAAAAACGGAAGCTGAGGCAATTGATAAGTTAAGAAAAGAATTAGGAATTAACAAATTTTACATTTTAGGACACTCCATGGGCAGTTTTGTGGCGGCCAAGTATTACCAAAATTTCGGTGATAATTTGTTGGGACTAATAATGGTTGGGGGGGTATTTCGGAAAAAAGCCCGAAAACGCCTGTTTGCGGCCGGTAGGCGAATTTATGGATTTGCCGAAAAACACGAAAATGCCCAAAAAGTTCTAGGTTTTTTGATTAAACGTAAAGCATACGCTTATACAGCGGCCTGGCTTATGAACATGTATAAATTTGACCATAAATTGATTGATCAGTTTGGGTTAGTGTCCAGAAAAAATATTGATTCCAAAGCCTATGTGGAAATTGGGGACGAAGTACTTAATACAGATACTGAAAAATTACTTGGCGATAACAATGTACCGGTTTTGTTTTTGTATGGTAAGTACGACAAAATCTGTAACGCAACCCAAGCTAAAGTAGTAGTTGGGACAGATAAGTATCAATTTGTGGAAATTGAGGAAGCGGGGCACGTGGTAACCGTTGAGCAACCCAAAAAAGCCGCCGTGGCCATTTGGAAATTTATGAAGACTGCCGGTTAATCAGAAAACTTAAGGCTTTTTTACTAAAATAAAATAATGGGCGCTGATGTAGTTTGGATCATCCGGGTAATACTCCTCCTTGTGACTAAACTCGATTATTTTAAAGTCGGTTAATAGCTGGTCAATATCCCCTTTTGTAGCGTAATAGTGGGGAATACCGGCTTCATGGCCAGTATTCTTAATTACGGTATTTTTTGAAAGGTGTGTATTTTGGGGGTCTGAAAAGGCGGAATTGGCTTGGGAGTTAAAAGAAATAAAGGCTTCGGCGCCCGGAGTTAAAACCCGGTTTATTTCACTAATTACTTTTTTAATTCCCCCATCATCCTGGTGATAAATGGTGTGATAGGCAATAAGACAATCAAAAGAATCGGGGGCATAAGGCAGAGCAATCATATCCCCGACTTGGGCAGTGATTTGAAAATTATTAGCCTTAGCGGTTTCATTTAGTTTTTGAATTCCGTCTGGGGATAAGTCTAGAGCTGAGACATTAAAACCATGTGAAGCAAAAAGAAAAGAGTGACGGCCAACACCACAGCCCAAATCGAGTAGACGGGTCGAGTTTAGTTTTTTCCAGCGATTGATTAAGGGAAAAACCTCTGAGGCGGCCGTTTGCCAATATTCGGAGTCAGCTACATTCCAATTCCAAGGTTTTGATTGAAGCATAAGAGATTATAACTTGTCCAGCGGGTTGGAGTTGCCCCGCCGCTGCGGGGTTACAGACCCTGGTAAGTGAGTAGCGAAATGTCCAGAGGCTGTCGGTAGGTTGGAACCAAATCTTTGCTAACCTAATTTCCATCTACGAGACTCTTAAACCTATTATACCGGAAGAAAAATTAGCCTTGAGTTATACCTATTAAGGACTACCATTGGTGGAGTAGAACAATAGTATTTTCATATTTTGGGGCAACAGAGCTATCGTTAGCAGTATCAAACTGGGTCAAATATATGTTTATTTTGTCATGTGGATTGACAGATGATTTCATGGTTGCTACTATGATTATGGAGACTCTACGAGTCGCACATTAAAATCCTTTAACACAGCAGATATCCCAACTTTCTAAATGGTGCCTTTGGCGCCGCAGGGGTTTATCCCCTGCTTTCTACGTCGGGCTGCATCGTTACGATGATGAGTTAATGATTACTGTTACAGTAATTAGTTATTCTTTACCTAACACGATGGCAGAGCGCTCCGCGCGAAAAAGTAATTAAGGGTTTAGGTTCAGTTTCCTTCCTATCAAGGCTAGGTCTGCTGATGGCACGGTGCAGCCATTTTAGGGTTTGCACAGTTAAAGGAGGTGAGTTCAATTGAATCACTTTAATTTTAAATGTGTTTCATCTTTGATAAGTTCGAAGGTGAGAAACGGGAAACTGGATTTAGATCAGGCAAAAGTCATAATCGGCCATGCGAAAGAAATCAAGCATGCTTTATCAACCAAGGATAACCAGAAGTTGGTCAAAGCAGTTGATAAATTCTGCAAATCGATGTTTGATTCCGAGACTTGATCCCCTTAATTTCTTTTTGTAAAAACCATTGGATAAATGACTCTTACAAAAGGTAAAAATATATGAATTATTCCAAGACAATAAAAATCATCAGAGCTGCTAGAGGCCTGTCTCAACAAGATTTTGCGACACTCACCGGGATTGATCCTAGTTTAGTGTCCAGAATCGAATCCGGCCAAAGGCCATTGTCAGTGACCAATTTAAAAAAAATTTCGACAAAACTGTCAATTCCAGAGAGTTTGATAAAACTTCTTTCTAGTGAGGAGACCGAACTTAAAGGGTTGACCAAAGTTGAATACCAAAAGATGGCTGAAAGCTTACTTTCTCTTTTAATAAAAAAACAAAATGGGGGAAAGTGATTCAGATGTTAAAAATGTTTTGTCTACGAGAAAACTCGCGAGTATTTTAAAGATCAACGTTGACGAGCTTAGGGCGGTCTCTGAAAATGCGAGTTCTTATTACCGACCGTTTATCAAAAAACTGCCAAAACCTAGAGAAATTGATAACCCCACCGGAAGGCTAAAGATCATCCAAAAGGCAATTGATGATGAGTTGCTAAAAAAAATAGCATTACCTGAAACGGTTCTGGGGGGAGTTCCTGGGAAATCGGTAAAAGACAATGCCGTGTTTCATCTTGGTAAACCTGTGGTGGTGACTATCGATTTAAAAAAATGTTTCCCAAATACAAAAGGCATTTCGGTGTTCAAGTTATTTCGTAACTATTTCAGATACTCGACCGTAAATTCTTTACTACTAACGAAACTAACTACGTTTAATGACCATGTTCCCCAAGGCTCTCCGTGTAGCTCGTCGCTGGTTAACTTTTGCCTCCTGACTTTACATGAAGAGTTGCAATCTTTCTCCAAAAAATGTGGCTACATGTGTACCGCTTGGGTCGATGATATAACAATATCCGGCGAGGGCGCAGAAAAACAGATTTCGGATGTAATTAGAATAATAAAAAGGCATAAATACAGCACTAGGTGTAAAAAAATTAAAGTAATGAGAGGTAGTGGAAGGCAAGAGGTCACCGGAATAACTGTAAATAATTTAGTATCTGTTCCAAAGAAGAAAATATCGGAAATAAAGAAGATAATCCATGATATTAGAGTCAAGAGCCTTGGTATGAACTCAAAAGAATATATTATGTTAAAAGGAAAAATGGGATTTGTCGGTTATGTTAACCCTAAACAGTTTAATAAATTAAATAAGTTTTTACTCAAATGCGGGATAAAAATATAGCAATCTTTGGGCGTAAAATTGCCTAGCGTGGAAAACCCCGGAGAACAAGGTAAAGAATTTTATGAACGATTAAAAGCGGTTGGGTTATGGTAGGACTAACCAAATAATGATGGCAGGTGGTTTCAAAAATAGTATAATTAGGCCAAGTTATATTGTGTAAAATCACGACACATTCAAGCATTATGTCATTTGATAAAAATAAAGTTTCAACGCTTTTAGCCCAATGCCACAGAAGGTGTTGTGTCTGCCATCGGTTTTGTGGCGTCAAAATGGAATTGCACCATGTAGAACACAAATCGGATGGTGGTAGTGATGATATTGAGAATGCTATACCTCTCTGCTTTGAATGTCATGCCGAGGTAAACCATTACAACGATGCCCACCCTAGGGGGCGTAAATTTACCGGGGAAGAACTACTGACCCATAAAAGACAATGGTTAGAAATATGTTCTAAACACCCGGCTGCTTTAATATCCGCCCCTCGGGATGTTGACATTGGCCCTCTTGAGGGTATGTTGCTTGAATTGGAACACAACGATGCAGTAATCAACCAGATTGTTAAAGGATCATCTTGGCAGGAAAAGATTGGGTGTGTTCTTTGCGATAATGAGTATGGACGATCAATTGCTCAGGGGTCACTATTGTTACTACCAGATGAGTTAAGAAAGTTGATAAGCATGGCATATGCTGAAGTTGGAAGGATAAATACCTTCGTTACCCTTTATACAAACACCAGGCCGGAGGGTAATGCTTTTGCAGAGGCTACCAACAGACTTCTAGATGCTTACAGGAAAAGTAGCGATACAATATCGGCGGCCTTAACTGGGCTTGGTAATTTTCTATTACAAGATAAAAAGGAGGAAACAAAATGACATTTACTAGAGGAGTCGTTGTTTATCATAAAATAATGGGTAGGGGTATTGTCCTTAACGAAATAGGAGATGGAAGTGAAAAAAAGATTGAGGTCAGAATGGCTAACGGACAAATAGAAAAGTTTTATCCAGAGGAACTTGAGACAGAGGCTGTGGTTGTAGCTAGACAGAGAGGAGAAATAGATGAAGTTAATAGATCAAATGCGGAAAGGGCAAAAAAACTTGATCCTTGGTATCAAGGATAATAGTTTATTCAACTTTATGGACTTAATTAGAAATTACAAGCCAGACAAAGAAATTTCTCACCCAAAGCAATTCCTGAACTTTTCTCGATCTGTGGATAAATACGGAACAATATGGCAGTACCTTAAAAGGTATCAGAACATTGATTATGTCAAAAAGAGGCTTAAAACAGATTTTCCTGCGATGTCAACGAGACTTATCAATGGAAAATCCAGAGACATCTCTGACCTAATAAAACAGGGAGAGTCATATTTCGAAGCATCTAAAAAAAGTGACTTGTCAATAAAACCGCTAATACTTTATTACGGAATGTTGAATCTTACAAAGGCACTTATCATCTTTGCCGATAATAAGTACACGTTAAAATCAAAAGGGTTTGGTAAAGAAAGTCTAGAGTCACATGGTCTCAACATCAGGGTCAAATCTACGAATCCAAGTGATTTAACTATCAGAAATAATAATTCTGATCTAATAAGCGAATTCTGTTATGTCCAAAATTCAGCGAGTATTTTCAAATTGCTACATGCTTGCTGGTCAAAAAATGATTTAAATAAGAACATGCGTTTTACTGTTGGTGACATGCTTTCGATGCATCCAAGTAGCTGGAAAACCTACACAAGCTATTGCGGACAATCTCCAAAACTTTTCCTTATAGACGGTGGTGGATTTAGAACATCAACAAAGTATGAACATGTAATAATTTTTCACTCGACGACGCAATTTCCTTTATATAACCAACTTCCAGGAGAAACTGCTCCACAATTATTAGCAAGACTAATCCCGAGACTTAAAAAGTATTATTCAGAGAATCCAGCCCATTCTTTCGAATACATTAGTAAAGCAGCACCACGATCTCTTGATGAAATGGTTCCTAACTATAGAAGTATTGCTGGTGAAAGATATACTCTTTCCGATGCTTCTACGGGATCGGGTGGCAATATAGCACTATCACCGATTGAAGTGGAGTTCATTTTATTATTCATAATGGGTAGTCTTACACGCTATATTCCACAAAAATGGCTTGGAGGAATACGATATGAAACAAGTGATCAGATGTATATGCTGGAGGCGATCTTAAATAGTGTCATCATCTCTTATCCAAAAATGATTTTAGAAGAGTTCGAAGGTGAAGAATATACCTTCACTGGAGACGTGTCGTACTATTCTTAAAAGAAATCTGTAAAGTAGATAACCTTACTATGGAGAAGAATAATATGCAGCTTAGAACATCCTCAAAATTTCTCTCTTGGGAGAAATACTATACCGATAGTCATAATAGGAAAACTTATGGGAATGCCACACAATCCGCACTTATTGTCTATAACACAACTAACCATAATACAGCTGCTGTAATTGGGAGCAAAAATATAAGAAAGTATAAGGTGTTAGCTTCAATGGTTGCAGAAAAAGAGGGTTTTGATTTTGCAACACTGATTAAGGTTGGGGTCAAAAAAGTACTAGAAGGAAATTACAATGACTGGGAAAAGTTTATGAAACAAATTGGCTACTTTGACTAACCTCAAATTCCACATTGTTCTTTATACCCCGGCTGAGAAATAACCCAAGATTTTATACTTTTTACTAAACCGTCCAGGAAGCACTGCTCTTTATCCTTCATATTCGTACAGCCTTTGGTGGCGTCGTAGCCCCAATTAACTAGTTGCTCAAAGAATCTAACTTGGTTGCTTGAGGTAATGCCTGTTTCGATTCTGGCAGTCAACGAATTCTGTTCCTCTTTGGTAAGGGAAATCATGGAAAATAATGTTTGTTGCGCATATGCTTCTGTTTCTTTTTGAACACAATCTAATTTAGGGCCACCATAGTACTCTCGAACAAATTGTCTGGCATGAGTCAACTCATGGGTGAGAAGTAAAGCAGAGGATAATTCGTCAAGATTGATATAACTTTGGTCAACTTGGATTACCAATCGTTCTGGTGTTGAATCAACCTCATCGAAAGAAAACATACCTTCTGCTCCCTCTGAGTTTAAGTTGGCGAAACTTATGTCTATGCAGTTTTTCATTTTTGAATAATCCATCCCAACGTTTTGGTACCAATCTTTTTGATTTTTTGAATATCTTTCAATAATAAAAGATACTGTCCTTTCGAGTTGCTCGGGCATTGGATATGATTCCCCTCTCGTACAATACTCACTTTTAGGTTGTGGTACTGCCGTATTCACAACTGGTTTTCTGGACATTGCCACAAAATCTAATATCACAGATAAGCTACAAAATACTACAAATATGCCGAGTAGATATTTAATCTTTCGTCTCATATTTTTATAGTCGATGATAATTTTTTTCTAGGCATAACTACGTGCTCAAATATGAACTATATTTCCTGTTCGAATTATGGCATACATTCCATAATTTGCCAACTAATGGCAAACATATACGAAAAATTTGGACTTAATGTAAAGAAATACAGAAAAACAACTGGTATGACTCAAGAAAAACTGGCCGAGGCAGCAAAGGTAGACCCAAAATCGATTATTTCTATTGAGAACGGGACCAGGAACCCAACGTTGAGGACAATATACAGATTGGCCAAAGCATTTAAAATAAGCATAGGCGAGTTGGTGAAGTTCTGAATCTTTAGGTATCGTTCTGGCTCATATAGCATCCATAAACCCACTTGAATTCATTGTAGCTAGTGGAGTAATATAATGTTACTCGACTGAGAGCACAAAAAAGTACGCACTGCATATTTGCCTTAAACGGCAACGAATAATTATCTTTCGGGCATATTCGTTGGCCGCTTTTTTTTGGCCTAGAGGCAAAATATGCTCAGCGTTAGTAGAACAAAGAAGATACTTGGAAAAACAGCAGAGCAGTACACTGATGAACAAATTGAGGTGATACTGAAGCAAGTTAGAGGGTTAACAGATGCTTGCGTTGACATGATCGACAATAAGATAAAGGTGGAAGGACCGGGTTTTCTGGATATTAGTTCAAAAAGGCAGTAGAATGAATATGATGGTAAGAGCGGTAATACTAGCTAGAGCGTCTGATCCAAAACAAATTATTAAAGGTGACACCTTGGAAGATCAGATATTTTTGTGTAAAAAGTACATTGATTCAAAAAAGTGGACTCTTGTTGAGATTTTTCCATGCGTTGAAAGTGGACGAAAATCGGAAAAGGAGTATTTTTGGAAGATATTCGATTATTGTAAGGAAAGAAAAGATACCCTAAAAAAGATTGATTATTTAGTTGTAAAAAACTTGAGTCGATTTACTAGAGGAGGTGGGGCAGAATATCTTTCCCTTAAAAAGCAGTTAGCTGATGTTGGTGTAAAAATTCAAGACACATTAGGGACGGTGGGAGATGAGGTGAATACCTTGGCGGACTTGGGTTTTGAGTACGATTGGAGTAAGCAATCGCCAACTGAAGCTAATGAAGTGAGTCAAGCTGAAGGAAACTTACAGTATGTCAGGAACCAACTCACTCAAATGATAAGCGGTTGCATCCGCTATATTCAAAAAGGTTACTGGAATGGCCCGGCACCTTATGGACTTATGAATGAAAAAACAGAAACTCAGGAGGATGGAATTAGAAATACTCTCGTCGAAAAGGCGAGTGAAAGCTATTTTATAAAAAGAATTTATGAGATGAGGGCGGCTGGCGTGCCTGACAAAGAGATTGTTGAAAAAATCAATCTAATGGGTTTCAAAACAAGACTAATGGTCAAAAGGGATCGAAAAACTAAAGTGAAGATAGGCACAAGGGGTGGAGTGAAGATAACCGTTAAAAAAATTCAAGAGTGGATAGTGAACCCCATTTATTGCGGAATAATTGTTGCCAAATGGACTAAGTATCAGCCTGTAAAGGTGGCAATGTTTGATGGATTGGTAGATATCGAAACATTCAATGCTGCTAACAAAGGCAAGATTTATATAACAAAGAACAATGATAATAGCTTTAACATAAAACACAACGTCAGGTGGGCAAACATTAACCAGCCAGACAAAAGGATGAGGGATAATCCCCTATATCCATATAAACCTGTTTTGTTGTGCCCTGTTTGTAGAAAGGAAGTTAAGGCGAGTGCTTCCACAGGTCGATCTGGCGAAAAATTCCCAAGCTACTTTTGCGATAGAGGTCACGCTCGGTGGCACAAAAAACCAAGTGATGTCGATGAAGTGTTATCCAAAAGCTTAAAAATACTTAAATTTTCAGGTTCATATACTAAATTGTTTGAGGCATCATTTATCGATTCTTGGAAAGAGAAAATGCATACGGCCATGAAGGACAGCGAGGAGGCGGAGAGTTATGTCTCAGAGCTCTTAGTGAAGCGTAAAAGTAAGCTAGAAGCGATAGAAATGGCTACAAGTCCTATAGTCAAAAAGGCCTTTGAAGAACAGTTCGAAGAGATAGATAATCAGATTAAGAAGGCAAGAGGCCAGAGAAACGTTGTCGAGGATAAAGAGGTGGATGTGAAGCTTGCATTGAGGTACGGGGTATATTTAATGGAACACCCAGGGGAATTGCTGTTAGGTAAGGAGAATAATAACAATAGAAGATACCTTTTTAGTCTGGTTTTTGAGGAACTCCCAACATACGACGAATTAGTTAATGGAACCGCAAAATTAAGGCCTATCTTCCAATTAAAGGGAAATGAAAACGAGTCAAAATTACAGTTAGTCCAGCGGGTTGGAGTCGAACCAACCTTGAACGGTTTTACAGACCGTTGCCTAACCGCTCGGCTACCGCTGGATAGGATCATTTTACCTTATTTGGCTAAGGTCGGGAAATTATATCAAAAGGATAGAGATTATTCGATTCCCCAGAGAATGCTGATGTTGGCACTAATTCCCATTTCGCCTGAGGGGAGTTGAGTGTCGGCGGCGGGAGCGGACATGGCTTTAAGCTCAGCGACATTTGAATAGTAGGGTTGAGGCGAAACGTCGTAGGTAGAGTCAGTAATAGAAACCGGTTTAAGAAGCTTGACTCCCCCAAGTTTAGCTAGTTCAGTAGCTTTTTGACGGGCTTTATTAAAAGCTAGCTCGCGGGCTTCGGTAAAGAACTTAGTTTTGTCTTCAATGTCAAAGCGGATGCCGCCTAGTTGAACTTTATCGATGGCCGATAGCTGATCGATTATTTGGGTGGCTTTGGTAGCCTTAACATCAAGATTTTTAATTTTGACACCAAGAGACTGGGAAGCCCGCTGACCAATTAATCGGCGATAGGAGCTTGAATAATCATATTCAGTGTAGATATTTAAACCGGTAGTAGAAATATCGGAGTCTTCTATTCCACTGTCTTTTAACACTTTTACAGTTTGGTCGATTTTTTGATTGACTTTATCAAGTGCCTCGCGGCTGGTTGGGGCTATTTCTTGGAAACTTAGGGTGATTTGGGCCATGTCTGGGCGAGCGTTTACCTTACCGTCCCCCGAAACTGAAATGGAATTGGTAACCCGACCACCAGACTCTACCGCCCCACCTAATGATTTAATGTAGACGCCAGTTTTGGAAAAGAAAAAGACGGATAAAAGTATGGTGGCGCAGACAATCAGAAGAGGAGTATTGGATTTGGTCATAAGTCAGTATAGGGCAGTTGCTAAAATATGTCATGTCAAAAATTCGAATAGTTTCTTGGAACGTGACGGGGATGAGAGCGGCGATTAAAAAGGGTTTGTGGGAATTTATTAAGCAAGATAGGGCTGAAATTTATTGCCTACAGGAAGTAAAGGCAACTATTGACCAAATCCCCCACTCAACTGATGAGCCCACCGGCTACAACTTTTATTTAAACTCGGCTAGTAAAGCCGGATACTCGGGAGTTGGTACATATACCAAAATGGAGCCAAAAAGTGTGATTTTGGGCAGTAGTGATAATGATTGGGACGACGAGGGTAGGGTAATAATTACCAAGTTTGATGAGTTTACCCTACTAAACGTTTATTTTCCCAACGGAAAAAGAGATAAAGGAAGACTGCTTTATAAGTTGGATTTTTACGACTATTTTTTAAAGTACATAAATCAGTTAAGAGAACAGGGTGAAAAGGTTATATTTGTGGGGGATGTGAATACGGCCCACCAGGAAATTGATTTGTCGCGGCCCAAAGAAAACCAAAAAACGTCGGGGTTTATGGAAGTAGAGAGAGAGCGGCTGGACAAGTGGGAAAAAGAGGGGTGGGTGGACACTTATAGGCACTTTTACCCGGACACAGTAACTTATTCATGGTGGGACCAAATAAGCCGAGCCAGGGAGAGAAACGTAGGCTGGAGAATTGATTATGTATTTATAGACAAAGCGCTTTTGCCTCAACTCAAAGAAGCGTTTATACTTTGCGACATTCATGGGAGTGACCACTGCCCAGTAGGGATTGAAATTGACTTGGTATGATAAAATCTTTGGGTGGAAGATTTGTTTAATTTAGGGATTAAAGCGCTAGTCAGGGACAAGCTTGGGCGGGTGTTGATTTTAGGGGTAAGTCCAAAGGAGAAACAAGGGGTTATTGGCTGGGACGGAAAACAGGGTTATGACATTCCGGGAGGACGAGTTAAAGTTGATGAAAAATACACAGAGGCGCTTATTCGCGAAGTAAGAGAAGAAACAGGGTTGGCTGTAACGGAATATAAACTATTAACAACGACCGTTTGGGACAAAAGACTTATGAATAAAATAGTGGGGAATGTTGGGCTGGTATTGATGATATTTGAAGTTAAGGTAGAGGGAAATGAAGTGGTAATTGGAGAGGAAAATAACAGCTATGAGTGGCTTATACCCCAAGAGGCAGCTAAAAAACTTAAAAACAATTACCCGGACGATTTTTGCAAACTTGTTGAGGAATTGTAAGCTTAAAACAAAAAGTAATCCTTGGAAGTGGAACGTAATAGTTTGCGGTTGATAGAAGTACCAGGGTCATAAACTGAGAGCTGGTCCCAAAAGCGAGAAGAGTGGTTTTTTACTTTGAGGTGAGTAAGTTCGTGAAGAAGTATATGGTAAAAAAGTGGGCCGGGCAAGAATATTATTTGCCAATTGAAATTTAGATTACCTTGGGAAGAACAAGAACCAAGACGGGTAGACTGATTTTTGACTGCTACTTTGCCATAGTCAAAACCAAACTGAGTGCGATATACAGATAACTGAGCGGTAATTAACTTAAGAGCGAGAGGCCGGAGCTTAGAATTAAATAGCTGTTTTAAGTGAGAGGACGAAAAACTGGGACTATTGATAAATATTTGGAGATTGTCATGATCAATAATCAAGGAATCTTGAGATGTTTTAATAAATACTAATTTATACTTTTGGCCTAATATTGTCAGAGATTTTATTAAAGAAAGTTTAATTTTAAGCGGAAGGGAGATACATGACTTGATAATCCAATCAGCATGTGAGGATATAAAACGGTGAATAATAAAATTAGGAGTATGAAGCGGGGCGAAGACAGCAAAAGAACGGCGGGTTTTAGGCCGGAGAGCCAGAGTCCGGCGGCGGGAGTGGGTGAGAGTGTAGGAAAATATTTTAGAATTTAGATTAACTGTGGGCATAATTTGTGGCAAGGACTAAGTTAAGTTATGATTAGGTGATGATGACAGTATATATTGGAGCGGACCATAGAGGATTTAAATTAAAAGAGAGTTTAAAAAAGAAACTGAGTGAGGCGGGGTATGAAGTTGTAGACACCGGAAACAGTAAGTATGAACCAGATGACGACTTTGTAGATTTTATTCCTAAACTAAAAGACGGAGTATTAAAAGGTGGTAAGGGAATATTGATATGTGGTTCGGGGGTAGGAGTAGACATTGCGGCCAACAAAAATAAGGGGATTAGGGCCGGACTACTATTTGACCCAAAACAAGCAAGATTGGCCCGCGAGGACGACAATATTAATGTAGCCGTATTGGCGGCCGACTTTATTGACATTAAAGAAGCTTGGGAAATTGTGGAGATATTTTTAGCGGCGATATTTATGCCACTTGAGCGACACATTAGACGGTTAGAAAAAATTAAATTGTTAGAAAACAAAAATGATTAACTTACGCTCCGTTGATGAAGTTTTAGAAAATACCAGAGTGGTAATGCGCATGGACCTGGACATGCCCAAAGACGGTGATGTAATTACAGACTGGAGCCGGGTGGAAAAATCGTTACCTACAATCAGAACGCTTCTTTCTAAAAACTGTCATATATTAATTGTAGGTACATGGGGCAGGCCGGGAGGGAAAGAGGTGCCGGAATTGTCATTAAGAGAAGTGTATTTAGAGCTGGTGTCAATGCTTAACACTACTGAAGTTGAAACAAAAAGCGTATTTGTGGCGGATGTTTTTGACACTCAGCTAATTGACACATCACTCGCGGATAATCAAATAGTGTTTATGGAAAATTTAGGTTTTTGGCCGGGTGAGGACGCCAATGACCCGCTGTTTTTAGAAAACATTGCCGAGATTTGCCAATTTTTTGTTAATGATTCATTTGCCAAAGCCCACCGAAAATCAGCCTCAGTAATGCTGAGGGAAAAGTTACCAGTGTTTTATGGATATAGTTTTATTGAGGAGGCAAGGGCGCTGGAGGCACTGGTAGAAAACACACAACGACCGCTGACAGTAGTCCTGGGAGGAGCCAAAAAAGATAAGCTAGATTATTTACCGAATTTATTGGAAATGGCGGATAATGTGCTGGTTGGTGGAGCCTTGCCAAAAGTAATTAGCATGGAGGGATTGGAACCGTTAGTAGGAACGAAGTTGATAGTTGCCAAACTTCGGGACGATGGGTTGGATTTGGATGATGACACAATTGAAAAATTTAGCCAAATCATTGGCCAATCAAAAACGGTGGTTTGGGCAGGGTCGATGGGGTTTTATGAAAACCCGGAAGCAAGAGCGGGAACTGAGGCAATTGCCCGGGCTGTTTCGGAAGTTGAGGGGTACACAGTAGTGGCCGGAGGAGACACCGGAGCGTCTTTAATCGACTTGGGAGTAGAGGGAAAAATTGACTTTTTTTGCTCGGGGGGTGGTGTGATGCTTGAATACTTAACTAATAGGACTTTGCCGGCTTGGGAAGAAGTTCTTACTAAAGTATGATGAGTTTTTTAACTGAATTATTTGACGAATATCGATTAATTGGCACGAAAATTATTTGGGCTAGGAAATGCACGGTTACTCCACAAAAGTGGCTGAAGGGCAATAAGGGGGACATTGTTTTAATTCCAGGAATAAATGAAAAATGGACTTTTTTAGGAGTAACAGGAAATAAACTAAATAAACTTGGTTGGCGGATACATTACCCTGTAAGCCACACAAGAGAATCCATTGAGAAAATATCCCAAGAAGTTGAAAATTATATTAGAACCAATAATTTAAAAAATGTATTTATTATTGCCCATAGCAAAGGGGGTATTGTAGCGCGAAGATTGCTTACAAAAAAAATTGAAAAGACAATAAAGAAAGCAATATTGTTGGCCACACCTCACAGAGGAAGTATATTGGCATTTCTACCCATGAAAGGCATAGGTGAATTAAAGCCGAATTGTGAAACTTTAAATCAAATTAACGACTGGAGGGATTGGACAAAAATAGTAAACATATATCCGAAGTGGGACAATCATGTGATTCCTAATTCGAGCTTAAAGCTTGAGGGGGCAAGAAATATTAAACTGGATATTGGGGGACACACCAGAATTTTGGATGACCCGAGAACCTATGAACTGATTGAGAGAGAGATTGATAGTAGAATGAATATATGACACAAAACAAAACTGTAAAAATTGGCATTAATGGGTTTGGCAGAATTGGGAGCGTGGTTTTGAGAGCCATACTGGCCGAGAAATATAATGTGGAAGTAGTGGCCATTAATACCAAGGGCGACTTACCGCTTGAGTCATATGTGTGGCAGTTAAAATATGATTCAGTTTATGGCCGGCTCCCCTATCGGGTAGAAGTGGCGGAACCGCAGAAAGCTGGAGAGCTGGGAAGAATTGTTGTGGATTCCCAATCAATTCCCATACTTGGAGAAACAGACCCTTCAAAAATCGGCTGGAAAAATTACGGTGTAGAAATTGTTTTGGAATGTACTGGAGCCTTTACTGACAAAAAAGCCATGGGGCACATAAAGGCAGGAGCAAAAAAGGTAATAATTTCGGCGCCTCCCAAAGGCAAAGAAATACCGGTGTTTATATTGGGTGTTAATGAGAATCAATATAAGGGAGAAGAGCTAATATCAAACGGTTCGTGTACCACCAACTGTGTGGCCCCCATTGTAAAAATAATTGATGAGGCGATTGGATTTCAGGAAGGTGTACTGACCACAATTCACGCTTATACCACTAACCAAGGAATTGTGGACGGAGCGGGAAAAGATCCAAGACGAGCCAGGGCCGGAGCCGCCAACATTGTTCCCACCAGCACCGGGGCGGCTGAGGCCGTGATTGCCGCTTACCCTGAGGCTCAGGGGCGGTTTGCTGGAACTGCTATTCGGGTACCGGTAATTTGCGGGTCGTATTCAGACTTAACCTTTAAGATGGTTAGAAAAACTACGGTTGAAGAAATTAACTCTATTTTTGAGGAGGCAAGCATTGAACCTAGATTGGTTGGAAAACTAAAAGTAAGCTACGACCCGCTGGTTAGCAGTGACATAATTGGCAATAATGGTTCGGCAATAATTGACAGTCGAATGACTAAGGTAGTGTCTGATGATATGGTTTCGATTGGAGCCTGGTATGATAACGAGTATGGCTACAGTTGCCGACTAATTGAAATGGCTTTACATATAAACCGATGATAATAATCCCGACAATACTAGAAAAAGACCCAATAATGGCCGAAGAGAGGTGGGGAGACATTAAGTCCAAAACCAGATGGGTAAGTTTGGACGTGATTGACGGCGTATTTAGTTATGGCCGAACCTTTGACCTGGAACAAGTTAGAAAAATATTTCCCGACGATAATAAACTGGTTGAAGTTCATCTGATGGTAAAAGAACCAATTGGGTGGATTAATAAAACTATTGAAGCGGGAGCCAGCCGGATTATTGGACAAGTAGAAATGATGAGTGACAAATCAAGCTTTGTGGCGAAAGCTAAGGAGGAAGGGTTGGAAGCAGGGCTGGGGTGGGACATTGAAACTGAGTTTGATCCAAAAGAGGTGCCACCTGAAACTGACGTGGTTTTATTTATGGCCAGAAAATCAGGGTTTGAACCACAACCTGTTGACGACAAGGTTTGGATAAAGATTAAAGCAGCAAAAAAAGCAGGATTTAGAGTGGGGGTAGACGGCGGGATTAATAAAAAAATAGCTGACAAACTAGAGGAAGAAGGAGTAGATATTGCCTATGTAGGCTCTAATTATTTAAATATTGTTAATGAAAAAACTAAGCGAAATTGAAATTAGAAAAATGATAGCTGTGGCCTGTGAGGCCCGGGAAAACGCCTTTGTAATAAGGTCCCTTCACCAATTTGGGGCCTGCGTAATTACCGAAGAGGGTGAGTTGTTTGGCGGCTGTAACATTGAGAATACGATTTCAGGAATGGGAGTATGTACTGAGAGGGCGGCAATAGATAATGCCGTAGTTCATGGTAAATATAGATTTAAAGGCATTGCCATAGTGGACGATTCTGAGGTGTTGGTTTACCCATGCGGTGCCTGCCGGGAATATTTGGCACAGTTTAGCCAGACAAATGACGTTGATTTAGAAGTAATACTGGCCAAAAGTGAAACTAAGTATGTGGTTAAAAAGATTTCCCAATTATTACCCAACATGTTTGTGTCTAAAAGCGAAACAACTAGAAATAAAATAAAATCTTATAAAAATAAATGATTAAAACGACGAAAATTATAAAAAGAGTGGCGATTTTTGGAGACGCTGAAGCTAAAGATAATCAGAGACACTACCAACTGGCTTATAAAACTGCCAAACTTTTGGCAGAAAACGGCTATATAGTGCTAAACGGCGGGGGGCCAGGAGTAATGTTAGCGGCAACTCTCGGAGCCAAGGCGGGAGGAGGAAAGGTGGAAGCAGTAATCATGGACCCGAAACTGGAACCGGATAATTATGAGGGGTCGAATGTTAAATCAATAAACTTAGTTGACAAGGTTACGATTACGAAATCATACCCCTCAAGGTTAAACAAATTGATTGCTGAGGCCGATGCCTTTGTGGTGTGTAAAGGCGGAACGGGAACTTTGTCGGAGCTGGGACTGGTGTGGGAACTGGCAAAATTTGACTACGGCAAGCACGAACCGGTGATATTTTTGGGTGGCTTTTGGAAAAAACTAATCACTCATTTGGCGAGGGCTATGAACTTTGAGAAAATGGAAAAACAGGTGGTAAAAGTGGTGAGTAAACCTGAAGAAGTGATTAGGTACCTTGAGCAAATTGAGGTATTGCCAACAAAAGCAAAGAACCAACCGATGTTAATCGGTTTACTAAAAACTCACTGAGTTGATTGGGGTATTAGACGGGGTTGGGAGTTGGCGTAAATTTCATAGGGCAAGTAATCAATGGACTTAATTTCAGACTTAGTTACAGTCATTTGAACTAATTTGGAATGTGATGTTTCATAAGACCAGCTTTGGTCAAAAACAAAATTACCAAGAGAATAGAAAATTGGTTTGCCCTGATAAGTTTCGGGCTCCTGCCAGACATGAGGATGGTGCCCGTGGATTATATCGGCGCCGGCATCAACCAGCTGACGGGCTAATTTTTGGCGCCAGGTTTCAGCTTGGGGCAAATACTCATTACCCCAATGAAGTGAGACGATTAACCAGTCGACGGTGGGATTTTTTTGGGTGACTAATTCAACAATTTGACTGGGATCTAAATTAGGATAGGTAATAAAATCATAACCGACCATGCCAAAACTTATGCCATCTTTATCCCAGGTAATGTAGGAAAGATTTGGGTCGTGTGAATAAACTGAGGAGATGTTGTTTTGAGAAAGAAAATTTACGGTTTGGTCAAAACCAGAGCGGGCGTAATTTAAAATATGATTATTGGCCAGGTTGAAAATAAAGCGATATTTAGCTAAGTAAGGTAAAAAACGGGTGTCACCACAAAAAGTAAAGGTGCCGGTTGGGCCGTGGGGACAGTCATTAATTATGGGAGACTCAAGGTTGGCAACGGTAAAGGCGGCCGATTCGAGAGTGGGAGCAATAGACTCGAAACTCCAATTGAAGTTTGATTTACTGCGAGCAGTGGAGGTGATGTGGCGGCCTAAACCCAGGTCCCCCACTAAATTAAAAGTAACAACGGGGAGTGGAGTGGGGGTAGGAGTCGGTGAGGGCTCGGGGGTCGGAACGACTGGCAAACGGGGATTAACATAAACAGAAGACGGACGCATAAAAACCAGAAAACCAGCACCGAGTGCGATGAATAAAATGGCAAGAAAAATGAGTCTCACTGGTATAGTATAGACAGATGGGAAAAGTTTTGCTTTTTATTAGTATGGCCGGCTTGTTTCTTGGCGGCTGTGGACTGAATATTAATAAGGCAGGAATTGAACTAATTAGCCAGCCGAGCGCCAAGGTCTTTATTGACGGAAAAGAAGCAGGTATGACGCCCTATGAAAATAAGAGTTTAACCGCCGGGGAAGTAACAGTAAAAATGGAAGCCGACGACGGCTCTGCGTGGGAGAAGAAAATAAAGCTAACCACAAACGCGTCTACAGTAGTGGATTGGAAAATAAAAAAGGAAAATGACAGCGGGTATGTGATTAATGTGGAGAGAACCGGAGATAAAGAAAAATCGGGGATAATTGTTAACACTAATCCGTCGGAGGCGGCGATAATGATTGACGGCACGGTGGTGGGCTACAGCCCGCTTAGGGCTGATGATATTGGCATTGGCGACAAACAAATAAGTATTAGTTTTCCGGGGTATCAGACGCAGACTGTGTTTGTAAAAGGCTGGCCAGGTTTAAGACTAGTAATTGAGGCGAGATTGGCCAAAAGTGAGTTTGCTCAAACGGTTAGTCCAACCCCCTCACCTGCTAGCTTAGTACCGGGGCTTAGTGTAAAGAAGGTAAAAATACTAAATACCGAGACTGGATTTTTACGGGTTAGAAGCGAGGCGAGTAGTAGCAGTAGCGAAATAGGTAGAGTAAACCCCCAGGAAACGTATCCCCTAATGGAAGAAAAAACAGACTGGTGGAAGATTGATTTGGGTAACGACAAAAGCGGGTGGATTTCGGCTAAATACGCCGAGTTAAGCGCAGAATAATTGTGGTAAAGACAACCAGGATAATTGAAAAGAAAACTAGCTTTTGGTTGGAGTTTAACGAAAGGCTAATAATGCCAAACAGTAAACTAAAAAGCCAATAAGTAAGCGCTATTACAGGACGAGGCCAGCCTATTTTTAGAAGGTAGTGATGAAGATGGTAACCATCGGAGCGAGTTAAGGGGCGACCGGAGATTAAACGCCTTACCAAAACGATTAAGGAATCAAGTAGGGGTACTGCCAAAAGAAAGGCAACAGTAGCCAGCTTAGCACCGGATAGAATGGCCAACACCCCAATAACCAAACCCGCCAGGCTTTTACCACTGTAACCAGGCATTATTTTTTGAGGAAAAAAGTTGTAGGGTAAAAAACCCAAATAGCTTCCAGCCAAGGCCGCAGCTAATATAATTAGTGGCCACTGGGTAATGTCGGCGGAGAACTTTAAACCGAGCAAGCCTATAAATATGGCGGAGATGGCAACATATCCGGGTAACTGACCTTCGACTCCGGCCGACCATCCGACAAAATTAGTTGCCCAAACTATCCAAAACAGGGCCAGCAAATCGGACAATACCCAAATTGAGCGCAATTGGCCAAACAAATTAAAGGTTATTTGGGGGTGAGATAAGTCAAAGACACCCACAGAAAACGGGTTTGACAAATAAGCAATGCCTATTCCGGATGAAATGATAATTAAAGCTGACAGAATGTTGGTAATTAAACGGGTCCGGGGACTAATGTCGAAAATATCGTCAACAACACCAACACCAACCGTAAGTAAACACGCGAAAATTAAAGCCCGAAGGTGACCATCAAGCGGTAAAAAGACTACTAATGAGGTGATTAAACCTAAAAATATTGGAATGCCACCACCCCGAGGAGTTGGATGAAGTGCGGTTGCATTACCGGTTTTGGCTTGTTTAAGAACCGGGTCTTCCACCCAGCCTCTTTTTTTAAAAAACCAAATGGTGAGCGGGGTGGCCCCAAGAGTTATGAAAAAAGATAAAAGAAGAGGAAGAATGAAGCCCAGGGTCATAGTATAAAAATAATAATCGTTTGAATTATTGGAATTAGAGCCAGTAAACAAAAGACTAAGGAAGTAACGGTAAGTAATCGAACTAAAAACTCAACACGAAACAGGATAAAAGCCAGTAAATGATTAACTATGGTTAGAGTAAGTGAGAAAATGGGCAACAAAAAAAGTGAAGAGGAAGGCGCTAACTGAGATTCTCCCCAGACAAGTGAACGATAGAGCGGAATTTGAGGAGGAAAACTATTAAAAAATACGACAACTAACCCTAGCTGGCCCAAAATAATTATTAGTATCCAAAAAATTAACACCCGATTGGAGCGATCATGCCAAAAACTACCAATTACCGAAAGGTAAGAAAGAATACTTTTAAACATGTTTAACGGAGTAAATAAATTTCATAATCAGATGTGGCTACTTCTAAACGATAAGACTTTTTAACCAGATCGTAAAGGGCATCAAATGAAGGAGAGGGTTTAAGTAGAGCAATAGCACTGGGAGGTGAAGCCAATATTTGATTGATTACTTGAGAGCGGGCATTAAGGGACGTAACATGGAATGAGGTGATGTAGGGCAAGGCGGGTACCAAACCAGAGAGTTGGTAGACTTGGGGCCAATCTCCCCAAAGTAACAGCGTGCTTTGGGGGGGAACAAGAGATTTCAAACTGTTTGACAGTTGGCTGATTTTAGATACATGGGGACCAAAATAATTAGTAAATGGTGTCAAGGTACCGCTGGTGGCCGATGAGTAAAAAGACTGATAATAAGGAAAGGTGGCGTAACGATAAAACTGATAAAGATTAAAAGTTAACCAAAGCAAAAGCAGGGCTCCGGCGCCAACTAGTGAAAATAGCCGGGAACGGAGAGACAGTGAGACGACAACTAATAACACCAAAGAGGGAACAATTTGGAGTAAATAATGAGGATAAGGCCTGGCGGATAAAAGCGAAGCAAATAGATCGATTAGAAACCAAGCAGACAGCCACAAAACCAGGTGTTTTTTGGGATTAATGCGTTTTGACAAAATAAGCAAGCCGATAAGAGAAATAACCAAAATAGCTAGGCGCCAAAATAGATTTAGCCCGGCGGTATGCCAGGAAGAAATGTAGAAATAATTATCAAGGTAGGCTGATTTAATAAATTGAAATAAAGAATAATTGAGAGCAAAGTAAAAGGAAAAAGCTATGGTGGGCAATAGAAACATTACTACAGCCCGAACCAGAAATTTAGGAGAACGCAGGGGGGGGTGGTTAACCAAAATAAAAGACACTAAAAAGAGAAAATCAAATAGGACGGGAAACTTGTTAGTAAAGGCAATTCCTAAAATGAAAAACGGTAAAAGATAATTACTGCGGACAAAATATGAGTAAAAAGCAAAAACTATCAAACACAAATTAATAATTTCGGAGTTGTAAATATTGCCTTCAAACAGAGGCACGGAAGCAAAAATAAGCAAAAGTACGGTAGCTAAGCGGGAAAAGGGTCGGGTAAGGCGGGTGAGGCACAGGCGATAAAAATAAAAGAGGGTGGGGACAAGCAGGGCAGAAATAAATAATTTGGCCCACAATACCGTTGGGAAAATTGCCGATAAAGTCAGAATAAGGGGGGGTTTGTGGTCGTAAAAATCTCGATAAACGACAAAACCTAACCTTTGTAGCCATCCTAGGGTGAGATAAATTGCCTCATCTCCATACCAATTTGGCTCAAAAAATGAGGGGAGCCTGAGAATGAGGAAAAATATTATTAGAAGAATGACGAAAAGTCGGGAGGTCATGCGTTGGGTTTTTTGGCAGTAGTTTTATATTCAAGCCGCTTCCCAAGCATGAGTTGGGTATGGGAGTGAAGACCGGGTAACACCGAAAGAAAAAGAGTGGCCAGAGGCATAAGTGGCCACTGGATGAAATTCATAAAGAAAACTTTGAAAGTTTTCTTTTGAGACTGGGGGCGAAGCAACCAGTCGAGGATGATTAAAACAAACAATGGCACCAAGCAAATGGTGAGAATGATGTTGGAAATGCGGGGAAGATTAAAGCCGATTGATGTTTGGAAAAAGGTGGGATTAATGATTACCGGAAGCGAGGTGCCGAGAGTCAGAATAAACCAATTACTAGACCATATGAAGTGAGTTTCGAGTAGCTTGCCAATACGAAGCGCTCGACGAATAAAGGGAATTTCAGGGTGGGCTATGGCTTGAGAAAGTGCATAGGGAATATCGACTGCTCCCCAGGCGTGGCGGACACATTGCTGATAGCGGTTTTTAATAGCCTGATAATAATTCTGACCATCCGGGGCGTCGACTAAAGTCGGCAGGAATATAGGCTCGACGGCAGCTAAACCACCGGTAGCAAAAAATGATTGGAGGAAGATGTGCCAATCTTCGGGAATCATGTCAGGGTCCCAATACCCGGAACGGTCTATTAAATGGTAGGAAGATGAATAACAGGAATAATTGAAAAACAAACCATCAGGTTCTTGAAGGTTGGCGATGTGGATGGCGCTGCCCATGGTGCCAATAATTCGGATTGGAGCCGGGACGGAATTTATATTGTGGTGCCAAAAAATTGGAGACTGCCAAAAACGGACGTATCGAGCCGGGTTGGAGGCAAACTCGTAGGTAAGGGCGGAAAAATACTTGGGGTGGAAAATGGTATCAACGTCACAGCTGGTGAGCGTTAAATTATTGATGGAATACTTTTTGGTATCTATGAGGTGTTTTTTGAAATAGCGGGCAGCCCAGGCTTCGTTGGTGTGTTTACCAGCAATTTCTCCGGGTAAATTGGGAGGGTGCTCAGTGAAAATTAGATCACCAAAAACATTTTTATATTTTTTTGTAAAAAAGTCAGCGGTGGCTTGGTTGTTTTCAATTCCGGCCCGCTGTTCCTGACCTAAAATTACAATAAGCTTTTTAAGGTCAATGTCCTGCTGATGAGCCAGACTTTGAAAAACCATTTGGTCCAAGACTTCCACTGGTTCCTTGTAGGAGGAAATGATAATGACGTGGGTGATGTTTTTGTAGGGAAGCCAGCCGGTAATGCTATTTTGAGAGAAAAGATCTTTCCAGTTTATGGCTATGGCTTTTTTAATTTTAAAATAGCCTAAAACTGCCAAAGTGGCTGACTTAAATGACTGATAAAACCAGAATAATAAGAAGCTAATTACAAAGTAGGCAACTAACTTAGGAAAGAGAAAAGAGCCCCAAACGGGAAAGGTAATGCTAATCCAGGCGATTAGACCCGGAATCATTTCGAAAAATCGGTAAGTTTTGCTATTTTTGCTCATGGAACTGGTAAATATTATACCAGTGGCGAGTAATTGAGTGCTAAGCGAGTAAAATTTGATGTGGACCAAATAGAAAGAGCAATTAAAGAGGCAGTTAATCGCGCCAAAACTCATGGCCAAAACTTAAACAGTAAGTTGATAACTTTTAGACTGGTTACCAATCAACCCTGGACTGAGAAGCTTATAAAAGATAAATGGACACAACTATACCCCAAAGGAGACACGAACTTCAAAGAGAACAAGTTTAGCCTAGAAAAAATTGAAAAGGCAAGATTAATGGCCCAAAAGCTAACCAAAATAAAGTGGTTTAAAATGGTAGCGGTAACCGGGTCGGTGGCCATGATGAGTGCTAACAAAGATGATGATATTGATATTTTGGTAATTACTGAAAATAACCGGCTGTGGCTGGCCCGGGCAATAGGCATGTTCTGGCTTAAAGTTGTGGGAATTGATTTTCGGCGGGCCGGGGAAAAAGTCGTGGCAGACAAGTTTTGCTTTAATATGTGGCTAGATCAACAAAATTTGGAAATTATTAGTCAAAAAAGAAGTGTAGGGGCAGCCTTAGATCTAATTAACATGAAAGTAGTAACCGGTGACAAAACCATATTTGAAAAACTGTTAAGAAAGAATGACTGGATTGAAGCAATGGCAACACCCGGTTATAGACATTGGCTTAGGGGGACAAAAGAGGGGGGTGTTGTTTTAAAAAAGAATGATCTGTTGGGGGCAATAAACTTAGTATTCTATTGGGTACAGAGAATATATATGAGACCAAAAATGACAAGAGAAATAGTAAGTATTAAGGCTGCTTACTTTCATCCAAGACTAATTTGATAAAATTAGCTAATGTTTTCTCCCCGATTGTTTACCTTAGGGAAATTTGCCCTAATAGCACTTTTTGTAACTGTAGCGGCTAGTGTATTGGCCTTATCGATTGCTAAGGCCGGTTGGGAAATTGCCTACAAAACCAAAATGGGTGATGGGTTACGGGAAATTGCCATTACGACCGAAACAAAAAAAGATGGTATTACCCACAAAAGTTGTTATTGGTTTCCAGAAACCAGAGTTTTGCCGGGATTTTTACTATATGAAGTTAAGTTAATTCGTGACAACCTGTGGTGGTACTATGCGCCAAATGATTTGGCTAAAGTAAAGACAGCGAATTTAATTGCCGACAAGAGAATGATGGAGGCGGTAAAACTTGAGAAAGAAAACCCTCAAAACTTAATGATTTGGGAGACTAGCTTTAAGGCGGTGGAGTGGATTAACCGGGCACAAGATTATTTGAGTAAAGTGGAGAAAGGGGAAGGAGAAAAAGAATTTTTGAAATTTAAATTAACTGAGGCTAGATTGACTTATAAAAATATACTCAATTCCTTCTCGAAAAGCTGTGTCAATGGAGTACAATACCAGCAACTGTCCGAGAAATTATTAAACACCAATGAAAATAACATTACCCTTTAGAAAGATTGGTCAGGTGGTTACCCGACGGAAACTACTAGTGCCGACTATTGTTGTATTAATAATATTGGGAGCTGTAGCGATTTGGGCCAAAAAAGAACTTCCTAATCCTAAAAAGCTGTCTAGTGGTGCTTATCCTGAGTCATCTAGGATTTATGACCGCAATGGAGTATTACTTTACGAAATATATGCTGACAAAAGACGGGTGCCAGTAAAATTAAATCAGGTACCTAAATCAGTTATTGACGCAACATTAGCCATTGAGGATGCGAATTTTTGGCACCATCCGGGGTTTGACATAAGAGGTATTTTTAGAGCAATTTACAAAACTGTCAGCGGCAAAAGAATCGAGGGAGGGTCTACTTTAACCCAGCAACTGGTTAAGAACGCTTTGTTGACCCCTGAGCGAACAGTTTATAGAAAAATAAAAGAAATGGCGTTAACCCTGGTGACTGAACTGACTTATTCTAAAGAACAAATACTGGAAATGTATTTAAACCAAACTCCATACGGGGGTACGATGTGGGGAATTGAAGCGGCGGCCAACGGTATATTTAATAAATCAGCAAAAGAATTGACTACGGCTGAGGCCGCATTGATTGCCGGGCTTCCCGGCTCACCGACCCGATACTCCCCTTTTTCCCACCCTGAGGCGGCAAAAAACCGGCAAAAACTAGTACTGTCACGTATGGTAGACACAAAATACCTGACCCCCGAGCAAGCGAAAAAAGTTGAGGGAGAACCATTAAATTATTATTTATCAAAAACCGGAATTAAAGCACCTCATTTTGTATTTTTTGTAAAAGACAATTTAATGGATAAATACGGCTGGCAAAAAGTAAGTGAGGGCGGATTAAAGGTAGTGACTAGCCTAGACTACAAAGTCCAACAAATTGCCGAGGAAGCCATAAGTAGTGAACTAGAAAAGATTGCCAAAATGAGGGTGAGTAACGGGGCGGCGATGATTGCCAACCCAAAGACAGGAGAAATTTTGGCGATGGTAGGGTCTAAGGATTATTTTGCGACAGACATTGACGGGAAATATAACGTGGTAACCGCCCTTCGCCAACCAGGATCTTCAATAAAGCCGATTAACTACGCCGTGGCTATTGAAATGGGAAAAATAACACCGGCTAGCGTTTTTATTGACCAGCCCACGTGTTTTCAGGTGGCCAAACTAAAACCGTATTGTCCAACTAATTATGGTAACCATTATTTCGGAGTTCAAACTACCAGAAATTCACTGGCCAATTCTTTAAATATCCCGGCTGTGAAAACACTTGAACTGGTAGGGTTAAAGACATTTATAGCGTCGGCGTCGGCTTTTGGAATTGATAGTTTTACTAACCCTGATAATTATGGATTGTCTCTTACTTTGGGCGGGGGCGAGGTAACCATGATGTCGATGGTTAAAGCATTTGGTGTACTGGCCAACGGCGGGATTAGACAAGATTTAGTTGATATTTTGGAAATTAAAAATAACCGCGAGGAACAAATTTTTAAATATAAACAAATACCAGGAGTTAGAGTGATATCACGGGAAACATCTTACATTATGAGCCAGCTACTGTCGGACGACGGGGCCAGGAGTATGGTTTTCGGACGGGGGTCAATGCTAGTAATTAAAGGCCACCCTGAGGTTTCGGTAAAAACCGGAACAACCAACGAAATGAAAGATAACTGGACAATAGGTTACACTCCGGACTTAGTGTTGGCTGTGTGGGTAGGAAACAATAATAACGTAAAAATGGGCGGACTGGTTTCAGGAACAACCGGAGCAGCGCCGATTTTTAACAAAATTATGAGCGGGGTACTGAAGGATAAACCAATCAGAAAAACTTCTGCCCCAGAGGGCGTAAAAACGGTGGGGGTGTGTAATTTAACCGGAAAACTACCCCCCGAAGGAGGCTGTGACATGCACAATGAATTATTTAAGGCTGAGTTTGTACCAAAAGAAAGACCGGGATTAAGACAGAACGTAATTGTTAACAAGGATAATGGCCAGATTGTTAAACCCAACGAAGAGGCACCCAACGCTGAGTGGCAAGACAGAATGGTAGTAGAAGACGTTACAGGGGCTAAATATTGTTTAGACTGCCCGCCAATGGCAGATAATACGGGGCAAACAGCCAACAATTAAATATGGAAAAAATAAGCAGGTGGACAAAAAGGTGGCTGATTCTTTTGGGCCGGCCTCAATTGTGGTTGATAAAAAAATTGTTAGGAATTGTTGTGTCAGTTTGGAGCAATAAAAAATGGGTTATTTTGACGATAATGGTAGCGGTAACAACCTGGGCAATCACCTGGGGATACAGCCAAATATGGATGGAATTACCGGATATTAATAAGATATATCAACCCCCCTCACTGACTTCAAAAATAACCGACAGAAACGGGAAAGTTCTTTATAAGTATTACCAAGGCCAGAACCGAAGTTGGATTAAATATGATCAAATTCCAGACTTATTAATTAAGGCATCGCTGGCTATTGAAGATAAGGAATTCTTTTCACACCGAGGTGTGTCGTTTAAGGGTACTGTTAACGCATTTTGGGACAACCTGCGGCAACGAAAGGGGAAAACAATGCGAGGAGGCTCGACTATTACCCAGCAACTGATTAAAAACGTGTTTTTGTCACCGGAAAAATCAGTAAAAAGAAAAGTAAAAGAATTGGCACTAGCGTTGATGTTGGAGCGGAAAATGTCAAAAACTGAAATTCTTGAACGTTATATTAACCAAGTACCGTTTGGGGGTGAAATTTATGGAGCTGTGGAGGCGGCAGAGCGCTATTTTGGAAAAAACGTCTCAGAGTTGAATTTAGCTCAAATTGCATTTTTGGCTGGATTACCAGCATCTCCGACTACATATGGTGTGAGCAGTGATTACGTAATGGCCAAGGCACGGCAAAAAACGGTTTTGGAAGAGATGCGTCAGGCTAAGATGATAAATGAGATAGATTACCAAGAAGCGGTCAGGGAGGACTTGAAAATCTTAAGTCAAAAACCACAAATTAGCGCGCCCCACTTTGTGTTTTATGTAAAAGACTATTTGGCATCTAACTTTGGGATTAACAATTTAGCTACCAGCGGAGTAACAGTAAAAACCAGTTTGGACTTGGAGGTTCAGGAGAAAGCCCAAATGATGGTAGCAGAGGAAATTGAGCTGGTAAGAAAACTAAATATTAATAATGGAGCAGCATTAGTAATTGACGTTAAAAGCGGAGACATACTGGCCATGGTTGGGTCTAAGGACTATTTTGCCCCTGACATTGACGGAAAATACAACGTGGTAACCGCCCTTCGCCAACCAGGATCTTCAATTAAACCGATTAATTATTTACTGGCGCTTAAAAGAGGAAGAAGCATGAATGATTATATTGAAGACACGCCGGTTACATATGAAATAAGAGGGCAAAAACCTTATAGCCCTAAAAACTATAATGGGAAATTTATGGGTAAGGTTACAATTAAAACTGCCCTGGCGTCATCACTAAACATTCCTTCGGTTAAGTTACTAGCGGAAAATGGGGTACAGAGCATGATTGATTTGGCCACAGACATGGGGATTACTACTTGGGAAGACAGGAATAGATTTGGATTATCACTGGCTTTGGGAGGAGGTGAGGTAAAAATGATTGATTTGGCACAAGCATATTCGGTTTTTGCTAATTTGGGAGATAAAGTAGCAATAAACCCAGTTTTGGAGATTAGAAATTACTTGGGAGAAATGGTGTACAGTAAAACAGCTGAAAAACAGAGGGTGGTTGAGCCGGGATATAGCTTTTTAATTAATCAGGCATTAAGTGACAATAATGCCAGGTCACCCGTTTTTGGATTAAATTCGAAGTTGGTAATTAAGGGAAAAACAGTAGCCGTTAAAACCGGGACAACCAACAATTTACGCGACAACTGGTGTATTGGCTGGACACCTAACACGCTGGTAGCAGTATGGGTGGGTAACAACGGCAACCAGCCAATGAGTTGGGTGGCGTCTGGAGTGAGCGGGGCCACACCAATTTGGCAAAATATAATGAGTGAAATGCTAAGGGACAAAAGCAATGAGGAATGGAGGGTGCCGGAGGGTATTTACCGGGCAAAAGCATGCGGCCGTGAAGACTACTTTGTGGGCGGTCAGGAGAGTCGAATTAGATGTATTGAATCAACCCCGACCCCCAGCCCTTTTTGACCGACCAGATGCCAATAAATTAATTCCACAAACTCAGGCAAGCGAGATGAGAGTGATTTAAGTTCTGAGCTTGAACCAAAAAATTTGAAAGCCAGTAAAATGTGGTAACGGGGAGAATCAAGGTCAACAAAATAACTCAAACTTTGAGGAGTTGAAACGGAATAATCTTTGACAGTTAACCCGGTAGGCAAATGAGAGAGTAGTGTCGATGAGGGCTCTGGGGTAACTAGTTTGGTTGACAAATCAGAGGGAATTTCAAAATCCAGACTGCCCGCTGAAGTATTGTATAGCCAAGACGGCGGAGAGGTAGATAAGTTTTGAATTTTTATGGTGTATGAAATAGTGTTGGGGAGGGAAAGGGAGGGAAGAGATGGGAGGGATGAGGGGGGAGTAAGTGAAGGCAACTGAAGATTTACTTTAGGCAAGGAAAGGGAAGGTATTTTTTTACCTTTTAAAATTTGCCCATAAATCATGAAAAAGAGTGAGGATAAAATAGAAAGCGACAAAACAAAAGCTATTAGACGGCGTTTAGTAAAAAGTTTATCAACCTGAGTTATTGACTCAACAAAGTCCAGCTGTTGGGGGACTGGCTTATTTTTTTGACGTTTTTCCAGCATGGCTTTTTTGTGACTGAGTAAGCTTGGAGAGGGTAAGCAGTCCGGCTTTAGCCCCTAAGCAACTTACAACTGAGGCAGAATTAGTTATGGCCCAAGTTAGCGCCTCACTAAGTGACTTTTGATAAAAGAGAGCGGCAACAAAAGTAGAGCCAAAAGCGTCTCCGGCGCCAGTTTCATCAACCGGTTTGGTATTTTTAATAGGAGAGAATAAGGAGGCGGTGGGAGTGATGATATGGGCTCCAAGCCGACCATTGGTGAGGGCAATAATGGGCACTTTTAAACTAAGTAGACTACTAAAGAATTTCGGGTTAGAAAAAGATAAATTGGTTAGTGTTTCTGATTCAGTGCGGTTAACCAAAAGAAAATCTATGTAGGGCAAAAGAGGCAAAAGATTTTGGCGCCTGGCTAACTCCCGACTGCCGGGATTTAGGGCAATTTTTATGTTGTTCTCACGGCAAAAGCCAATAACTTTCTCAAGCAGAGAAATATTTCCTTCAAGAGACGTTATATAAAACCAACTGGCCTTTTTAAGCTTCGACCAGGGAATTTTTGTGGCAGTAGGAGTTTGGTTCCCCCGCCAAGTGACAACCGTCCGGCCACCATCAGGAGCAACCAAGATTACTGAAAAATCAGCCTCAGGCGATGGATAAAGATAATCAATATTGACTTTTTCGGACAATAAGCTGGCTTTAACAAACTCAGAAAAGGTGTCGTTAGGATAGGGAGAAAGACAAGTGGAATTAATACCCAGACGGGAAAACGATACAGCTGAGTTGGTAGCTCCCCCACCAAGGACAATGGCGGCCGATTGAGCTTCGGTTTTAGCAGAATAAGGCAAAACAAGTGAATTGCGAGATACTTCAAAATCAGTGGACTTTACAAAAAAATCAATTGTGGCGGCACCGAGAGTTACAATAAATGGTGTCATTGAGAATTTTGGGGGGAGAACTGGAGTAGTTTTTGTTGAACCACTGTAGACAAATCGTCAATTACCGGTGACAAGTAGTCATAAATTTTATCAGACTTGGTTCCATTAATTTCTCTCAGTAGCGACTGTTTACATTGAAGCCTTAGATCAGTATTAATATTTACTTTTACAACACCTTGGGCAATAGCGGCGGTAATATCCCCCGCACTTAAACCCGAACCTCCGTGTAGTGTGAAGTTAAGAGTTTCGGGAACAGAAGTTCTAATGGCTGAAAGCAGATCTAAGTCCAGTTTTTCAGGAGCCAAGGTATTAACCCCATGAAGATTACCAATAGAAACGGCCAATAAATCAGTTTTGGTAGTTAGGGCAAACTCGGCGGCTTGGGCTGGATCAGTCCAAGATGATGGGTCTACGTCGGCGCCAACTAAATTAATATGGTTAAACTCGGTTTCAATAATAACTTCGGGATTGATGGATTTAGCCGACTCCACAAAATCACGAGCCTGAGCTACCGCTGTAACATAATCCTTGCCCGACAGGTCCAAATGAACCATATCAAAACCCAACTTAACCAGGGACAACAGGCGGGCTGGGTCTTGGCCATGGTCCATATTTAAATAGATGGGTAAACCGTCGATGCGGGCGCGGCGGGCTAAAAGAAACAGGTTTTCGGCTTCAACGAATTTATCTTCACCGGCTGAAAGCTGAACAATACAGGGGGAGGGGCGGGCTCGGAGGGAACGGACAATCGACTGAAAAATTTCCCAGGAGTCGATGTTAAAGGCGGGGATGGCTAACTTTTGGGAGCGAAGACTGGCTAATAGTTGGGGCAGGGGGGTCATTTAGAAGAAATTAAATTGGTAATGGTGGTATTTATGGAATCTGGCCCAAGAGAATAATGGTCGTATAGGGGAGTAAGTTCGTGGGACGAACGACCAAACTGATTGTCAACCCCAAGACATTTAAAGCGGGGAGCTAAACCGTTTTCCAGTAACAAGGCGGCTATTGTTTCACCTAGACCTCCCAAAAGTTGGTGGTCCTCAACTACCAAACAACGACCGGTTTTAGCAACGGAGGCAAGAATTAAATTTGAATCAAGGGGTTTTATGGAAGAACAATTTATTAGATCGTAAGAGAGAGATTTTAGGGTAGTTAGCGCCGATACCATTGTTCCATAACTAATTATGGTTAGCTGAGTTCCAGTACGAAGCAAACGAGACCGACCGATGGTAAAAACAGTAGCAGGCTTTGTAACCAGGGGCGAGGAGGGGCGGGGTAGACGCAGATATGAAGGTAAGTTACTCTGGGCAATAACTTTTAAAATGGCTTTGGTTTCTAGAGCATCGGCAGGAACAAAGACCTGAAGATGGGGTAAGGTTTTTGTTAGTGCAATATCTTCTAACATTTGGTGAGTGGCGCCTAAATCCCCGCTAGCTAAGCCGGCATGGGAGCCAATAATTTTGACATTGGCTTGGTTGTAGCAAATAGACTGGCGAATTACTCCCCAATTAAGAGCAGGGGAAAAACAGGCAAAAGAAGTTAAAAAGACGGTTTTGCCGGTTTTAGCTAACCCGGCAGCAACAGCGGCGGCGTTGGCTTCAGAAATGCCGGCTTGAATAAAACGCGTAGGATATCTTTTTTTAAAACCAACCAAATTAAGTGACGGGTAGAGACCAATATCAACCACGTAGAGCAAGGGGTTAGTTTTGGCGAGTTCTAAAAGCGTTTCTCCAAATGTAGTTCGCAGTGAAAAATCGGCCATTAGAAGATCATTAAATCACTCCGGGCGCGGCGGTATTGAGCGGGAGTTAAACTTTTAACATCATGGAATTCAAATTTGTTTTCCATAAAAGAAATGCCGGAAGCAAAAGTGGTGTGACAGACTAAGCAAGTTGGCGTCCCGGAGGTTGTGGCAGCAGTTTTTAGAGCTTTTTGAAGTGAAGAGAAGGAATGACCATCGACTTCAATCACCTGCCAGCCTAACTCCGAGTAACGATCGGGCAGTGAACCGATAGATTGCATTTTATCTACCGAACCACCGAGTTGGTACTTATTGTGATCAATAATATTAATTAAGTTTCTTAGCTTATAAGTAGCGGCAAAGGCGGCTGCTTCCCAAATCTGCCCTTCTTCCTGCTCACCATCGGTGGTTAGGCAAACGATTTTTGAGGAAGGATTGCCTAGGGCTAAACCGGCTGAGTAGGACAAGCCCTGGCCTAATGATCCGGAAGAGTAAAAAACACCTGGAGTTTCTGATGATACATGTCCCTGAAGAAATGAACTAAAAGAAGCGTAGGAATATAAGTAATCTTTGGGAAAGTAGCCAGCGTGGGACAAAACTACGTATAAAGCCGGAGCTAGGTGGCCAGCTGAGAGGATAAATTTATCGGTGGCTTTAAAATCAAAAAGACCGGATTCATAAACTGAGAGAATTGGATCGAGAGCCGAAAGAGAACCACCAATATGACCCCCAGGAGCGCGATTTATCATTTCCAGCAAATCAAGACGAAGAGATCGGGAAACAGAGTGTAGTGGGTGCTGGCGCCAGGGCAAAAACATATTTAAGTATAGGCAGAAAGTGTGCTAAAGTAAAAGCCACAATGGAGCAATACCGAAACAGATTATTTAATTTCATTGTTAAGCGGGTGGAAGACTTGGGTGTGGCTGAAGAGATAACCAACGACGTGTTGTGGGCAGGAATGAGGGGAGAAAAAGAATTTCGAGGAGAGGCGGCGGTTTTCAGCTGGCTGTGTGCCATTGCTAAAAATAAAATTATTGACTATTACCGGAAGAAAAAAATTAAAACAGTCTTGTTTTCGGTAAATCCTCTGTTTGAAGAGTTAACAGACATGGCGGTAACTCCAGAGCGTGACGTATTAAAAAACGAACTGGTGGAAGAAATAAAAAAGACGTTTACCGAAATTGGAGAAGGATATGGAAAAATACTGCGACTTAAATATGTAGACGGGCTGAAGGTGGCTGAAATTGCTAGAACAATGGCAAGCAGTGTTAAAGCGATTGAATCTAAATTGATTCGCGCCAAGGCCAAATTCCGCCAGTCTTGGGCATATGATAGGTCAACAT
>Ga0172379_10002265_pt1 | contig 34679 bp, 28 predicted proteins | sample GrowelOW334metaG_FD_119756 | JGI IMG/M metagenome (GOLD analysis project Ga0172379, IMG submission 119756) | Groundwater microbial communities from an aquifer near a municipal landfill in Southern Ontario, Canada - Groundwater well OW334 metaG | ecosystem: Environmental > Aquatic > Deep... | reverse complement strand
CAAAACGCCCGCCGAGGCGTTCATGCAAGAGCTCAAAAAACAAAAATGCCACGAGGATGTGGTATTATTACAAGAGAAAGTATTAATTTGATTTTGCGGTCGGATTGAGGGGTGCGGGTAGGATTCGCATTCATGACAATACTATAGCACATATTAATATAATTGTCAAGGTTGGCGGGGGAGGGAATTTGTAGTATGATTATGAATTGAGTTTGATCCGAATTTTGCTCAATACTCATAAACTCTCCGCCGGTCGGCGGAACTCATCAACCACTCTCATGGCTAATATCGAGGAACTTAGGAATGCGCGGCTGGCGAAGCTGGAAAATATCAAGAAGGCCGGGATTTGGCCTTATCCGGTGTGGACAAAAAGGACGCACACGGTTAGCGATGCGTTTTTGGGCTGGGATGAACTGGCGAGCCAAGCAAAGGAAATCGTGATTGCCGGAAGGATGAAATCAATGCGCGGGCATGGTGGACTGTCATTTGTCGATGTCGAGGATGGGACAGGCAAGATTCAGACGTTTTTCAAAAAAGATGGCTTGGGCGAAAAGTCCTATCAATTTTTTTGCGATAATTTCGATATTGGCGATTTTGTCGAGGTCCGGGGAACGCTTTTCGTTACCAAGCGCGGAGAAAAGACCGTTGACGTTGCCGACTATAAAATGCTGTCCAAGAGCCTCTTGCCGCTGCCGGAAAAATGGCACGGCTTGCAGGATGTGGAGGAACGCTACCGCAAGCGCTATCTGGATTTGATCTTTAACGACGAGGTCAAGCAAAAATTGGTTGTCCGCACCAAAATAATCACCGCGATCCGGGCTTTTTTGGATGAACGCGGTTTTATGGAAGTGGAAACGCCGACATTGCAAACGATTTACGGCGGGGCCACCGCCAAGCCGTTCAAAACGCATTTCAATGCCTATGAAATGGACGTGTTTCTGCGCATCGCCCCGGAACTTTTTTTGAAGCGTCTGCTGGTGGGCGGATTTGAAAAGGTTTACGAAATCGGCAAGTGTTTCCGCAATGAAGGCGTGGACAAACAGCACAACCCGGATTTCACGATGCTGGAATTTTACTGGTCTTATGCCTGCTATAAGGATTTAATGAAGCTGACCGAAGAAATGTTCACCGAAATTCTGGAAAAAGTTTTCGGAAAACAGAAACTGACGTACCAGGGAACGGAAATCGATTTTACCGCTCCGTGGCCGCGGATCGAGTACGCCGAACTGCTCAAAAAATACGCCAAAATCGATTATTGGGAGCTGAACCGCGATGGCTTGGCGGCTAAAGCCAAGGAACTTGGCGTTGATGTCGATAAAGCTGCGGGCAAGGCCGAGATTGCCGATGAGATATACAAGAAATATTGCCGGCCGAACATTATCCAGCCGACGTTCCTGATCCATTACCCCACGGAATGCAAGCCGCTGGCGAAACAATTGGAACAAGATTCGCCGATCCTTGCCAATTTCCAGTTGATAGTGAATGGTTTTGAAGTGGTTAACGCGTTTTCCGAACAAAACGACCCGATCGAACAGAACAACCGGTTCAAAGAACAGGAAGAAATGTTCAAGAAGGGGTTTGAGGAAGCCCAACGCACCGACGAGGATTTTATCGAAGCGCTGGAATATGGTATGCCGCCCGCGGCCGGTTTTGGAATGGGTATCGACCGCTTGGTCGCGTTGTTGACGGATTCCAACGTCCTGCGGGAAATAATTCTCTTCCCGATCATGAAACCCCGCACCGAACCCAAGTCGGTCGATTTGAATTCGCGCAAAGAGTAATTAATTTGATCCCGTAGGGGCGGGCCTCGTGTCCGCCCTCCCCGGATTTAATTAACACCGCAAATGCGGGCGGACACGAGGCCCGCCCCTACGATATGAAATACAAATAATAAAATCCTATGCTCGACATTAAATTCATTCGAAACAATCCGGATGCTGTGAAAGACGCGTGCACCAAAAAAAACATCAAGTGCGACATCGATAAGCTTCTCGATGTCGACGAAAAAAGGATAAAAGTTAAACAGGAGCTGGAGGCGATTGCCGCCGAAAAGAACAAGGCATCCAAAGCCATTCCGCAGGCAAAAGACGCGCTGGAGCGCGACGCGATCATTAACGCGATGAAGGCGCTGGACGAGAACGTGGGAAACCTGGAAAGCAAATCCAAAGAACTGGAAGCGGCATATGAGGAAATGATGTTGAGCGTGCCCAATATTCCCTCCGCCGATTCTCCGGTTGCCCCGGACGAATCCGGCAACGTGGTGGCTTCGACATGGGGCCAACCCTCAAAATTCGATTTCCCGATAAAAGACCATATCCAGATCGGCAAGGATTTGGATCTTATCGATACGGAAGCCGGCGTGAAAACCAGCGGTTTCCGCGGTTATTATTTGAAAAACGAGGCGGTATTCCTGCATTTCGGGATTTTTATGCACGCGCTGACCAAGATGCGCGAGAAAGGATTTACGATGTTTTTACCGCCCACGATCTTGCGCGAATTCGCGTTGGTCGGTTCGGGCCATCTTCCGGCCGGCAGGGATGAGATCTACCAGATCGGCAATCCCGGGAAACTGGAAAGCGGCGAGGAAGTCAAAGAGCCGGTGTACCTTACCGGTACGGCCGAACCTTCGTTATTGGCATACAATGCCGGGCAGATATTGAACGAAAAGGACCTTCCGATCAAAATGTGCGGAATTTCGCAGTGTTACCGCTCCGAAGTCGGCAGTTACGGCAAGGACGCGCGCGGCTTGTATCGCGTGCATGAATTCATGAAGGTGGAACAGGTGGTGATTTGCAAAAACGACCAGGCCGAATCCGACCAATGGCTGGAGACCATGCGCGAAATTTCCCAGGAAATCCTGAAGGATTTGGAATTGCCGCACCGGGTTTTGAGTATTTGCACCGGCGATATGGGCGCGGGCAAATACAAAATGTATGATATTGAAACCTGGATGCCCAGCCGCAACGCGTACGGTGAAACCCATTCCGATTCCAACCTCACCGATTGGCAGGCGCGGCGCTTGAGCACCCGCTATCGCGATAAAGAAGGGAATATCAAATATCCCCACATGTTGAACAACACCGTGGTAGCCAGCCCGCGGCTCCTGATCGCCATTCTTGAAAACTACCAGCAAGCCGACGGCGGCGTAGCAATTCCGAAAGTTTTACAACCTTACCTGGGCGGCATGACGAAAATAGAAAAGAAATAGGAATTTAATTCGTAGGGGCGGGCCTCGTGTCCGCCCTTCCCGAATTTGTGTTTTGGATGAATTTGGTTTTAAATTTTAATGCGGGCGGACACGAGGCCCGCCCCTACGATACAAATACTTCGGTTATGAAAAAAGTACTCGTTTTTGGCACATTCGACGGTTTGCATGCCGGCCACGTTAATTTTTTCGATCAGGCGAAGAAACTTGGCGGCCATTTGGTTGTAGTAGTTGGGCGGGACGTGACCGTCAACGAGGTTAAGGGCCGTTTCCCCAAACGCAGCGAGTTATTGCGTCTGAAGGCGGTCAAACAATATAAGCTCGTTGACGAAGCGATGCTGGGCAATATCGGCAATCCCTACGAAATCATCAAAAAAATCCAACCCGACATCATCGCCCTGGGCTACGATCAAACCTCCTTCACCGCCAACCTTGAATCCGAATTAAAAAAAACCGTGATATCGGCAAAAATTATTCGTTTGCAATCATATAAACCGGAAACCCACCACTCATCAATAATAAAAAAAATGAAATAAGGTCATCGAGGCCTATTGATTGATGCAAGGGCGCATACCGATAACGCCGCGAGACCAATACCAGTCCATGCTCCTATTTCACCTAAGGGATTTTCTTTGGGTGTAGCGAGGGAAAGACCCAATATTGTCATTCCCAAAATAATTCCAGCCATTATTATGACAACTGTTTCTTCTCCCATAGTAACTTTTAAATGTAGATTATATTATTTGTCAAGATGCAGGAACAAAAAATCACAATTGAGGGATTGGAAATAAATTACAAAACAATCGGAAAGGGATTACCTATATTGATATTGCACGGATGGGGGGTCGGATCGGAGGCATGGGTGGGGGTTGCCGAGGTTTTGGCGGGCAATGGTTTTCGCGTGATTGTGCCGGATATGCCCGGGTTTGGGAAAAGCGATGCGCCCGAGATGGCGTGGAATGTTGACAATTATGTTGATTGGGTGAAAATTTTCAGCAAGACCTTGAATTTGGATAAATTTGTTTTAATGGGTCATTCATTCGGCGGACAGGTGGCGGCCAAATTTTGCGCGGTTTATCCGGACAAGGTTGATAAATTGATTTTGTGCGCCGCGGCCGTGATTCGCAAACCGCGCTTGGGCTCGCGCCAGCAGTTGGCAAAACATTTGTCAAAAGCAAAAGTTTTTTTGCGCCACATTCCATTTGGAATATATCCGGTTTTGCGCAAGGTTGTTTACAAAATCGCCGGTACCAAAGATTATTCGCAACTGCAAGGCGTGATGGCGCAGACATTTTTGAATGTGGTCAAGGAAAGTGTTCTGGATTCAGCCAAAAAAATTACTGTGCCGACTTTGATTGTCTGGGGCGACAAAGATAAGGAAACCCCGCCGGAGGATGCGCATGAATTGAACTCATCGCTCATTAACTCAAAACTCATCACTATCTCTGGCGCTGGGCATAAGCTTCATCGCACGCATACCGCCGAATTGGTTCGCTTGGTTGTTGATTTTTTAAAAGCGGAACGGACTATATTTTAAAAACAGTGCGTCGAGGTCGCACCTTGCAAGCTTGCAAGGTGCGACCTCGAAAACTCTAAATTCTAAAATCAATGGATTTTACATTTGTTCCGTATTTGATTCCGTATTTGTTGCTGTTCCTTTTCTGGATGCTGTCGATCCACCGCCAGATATTGTTTTGGCTGTATTTATGGCAATTGAAGGAATATCACTTGGGGCGGTTTTTGGACCACTTTTCGACCGCGAAGGGTAAAAGCCTGTTTTTTAATCCGCTTTTTGCCGCGAAAATTTTACTTTTGTCGGGCGCGGTTGGTTTTTATTTTTGGTTTGCGAAATCCCATTCGTTGCCGATTGGTTCTCCTGTTCTATTTCCGGCCTGGATATTGTTTGTTCGAATCGAATTCTGGTTTTTGGCATCGGTTTTACTGCTATTTTTCCTTGAAGCGGGGCGCGCCGCGTTAGGAATCGTGAAGATGGCCCTGAAACGGCCCGTGGTCACGAAAAAATCGCTGTTGCTGCTGGCGGCGTGCCATATATTATTTTTTGGCGCGGCCATTGTTATTTTCAGCATGTTTTTAGCCGAGTCGGCGATGCTTGAGTTTGTTTTTGCTTCGTTTTTGCTGTTGTTTTTGGACGTCTTATCGCCATTGTTTATCGGCGCCATTGTAATGGCATTGCAACCGCTCACGATTTTGGAAAAGAGCAAAATTTTAAAAAAGGCGGCCGCGATAATTGTCGGCCGTCGGGATCTTGTCGTGATCGGGGTTACGGGAAGTTACGGCAAAAGCGCGGTCAAGGAATTATTGGCCCGTATTTTGTCGCAAAAATCCAAAGTTTTCAAAACTCCGGCCAACCAAAATACCGAAATCGGCGTGGCGCAGGCGATCATTGATGGTTTAAAGCCGGAACATAAATTTTTTGTGTGCGAAATCGGCGCGGTCCACAAGGGAAGGATAAAACAAGTGGCCGGAATCGTGAAACCGAAAATCGGCATAATCACCGGCATCAACCAGCAGCATATGGGGATTTTTGGCAGCCAGCAAAACATAATCGACGGTAAATTCGAGTTGCTTGAGGTTCTGCCGCCGGATGGGACCGCGATCTTGAATTGGGCGAGCCCGTTCGTCGCCGAAAATTTCGAGAAGCAAAAAAACAAAATAAAGGCACGAAACTATATTTTTGCCGGGAAAGATATTGAGGCGGGAGAAATAAAAACAACCGTTGACCGTTTACTTTTAACCATTAACCATAGGGATGAAAAAATATTATTGAATACCAACGCGAGAGGTGTGTTTATGGTTGAGCCGATCTTGTTGGCGGCCGCGGGAGCGATGGCCGCGGGTATGAGTTTGACCGAAATTGCCGCGATTTTGAACAAAACCGATTTTACGCCGTTCAATATCAAAACCGGGAAGAATGCTTTTGGGATGAATATTTTAAATTCAACCTACTCTTCCAACCCGGACGGCGTGGCCGCCCATTTGGACTATTTGAAGCTTTGGCCAAGCAAAAAAGCGATCATTATGCCTTGCCTGATCGAATTGGGCAAAAGCTCAAAAGATGTCCATTTCCGGATAGGACAGAAGATCGCCCAAGTCTGTGAATTCGCGGTTATCACCACCAAAGACCGCTTTCAGGAAATCCAAAAGGGAGCGATAAGCGCCGGTATGGAATCGGAAAACATCATATTTTCCGAAAAACCCGCAATCATCGATAATCTAATAAAAAACCGCTTCTCGGCGGGCGACGCAATCCTGCTTGAGGGCAGGATTTCCAAGGCGATAATTGATTTACTAAAATAACTGTTTGAACCAAAAAAGGAACCAATAAATTGGTTCCTTTTAAAAGGTTTAATGATTTTAGTTATTTCTTTTTCTTACCCGGAAGGAAGCGGCTGAGGGCTCTGCCGACTATTCCTTGCGCGACAGGCTTTACGTATTTTTTAACTGTTTTGTTTTCGTTGATTTTTTTTGCCATTTCATAAGCAGCAAGAATGTCCTTTTGATCAATATTTATTCCGTTTGGCAGTAGCTTGTCGTTGGCGATTGCCAGGGCAAGTTTTGTGGCGTCAGGAATTCGCTTCCCAAGCAGTTTTTTATAAAAAAGAGGAGGGTTTAACCAGAACCTGCCGGCAAGGCCAATGATTTCTGTCGCGGTTGCGGGTTCAATCTCCAGCTCGACGCATTTTGTTTCGATATAACTGCAAAATTCCTCTTTACTTTGTCCTGATTTTTCCTTTATGTTTCCCGCGGTTTTTACCGCCGCTTCCTTGGTTTTTTTTAATCCATCAACTATCTCCGTGCCGGTGGGCCGTTTGGTATTTTTTATTTTTTCCAACAATGCGGCCGCTTTCCCTGGCTGTTCTTTGGCTTTCTCTTCCGATATTCTTACGGCTATTTCATCATCTTTGCTGATTTCTCCGCCTCCGCCATTTCCATCCTCCCGATCTTCCAACCCATCAGCAGCTTCGTCTTTATTGATGTCGATTTTAAACTCTTTTTTTTCCGCCATGATTTTAGTATTATCGGATTAAACCTTGAATTAAGTAATTATAGCCAAAATAGACAAAATACCAAAATTTGGAGTATTTCTGAAAAAATATAAATATTCGATCGTGCAAAACATTTGATTGCGTATAAAAAAAGGGGAGTGTGAACGGTAAGGTGTTCGCACTCAACAAGATTTAATTTTATCAATCATCCAAGAGGATGACTGATGAAATTAGTTAGATTATAAGCGTCCGAGGCAGCCTGCCTCGCATTTTCCGTGGACTTACGAGCGTTTGAGGTCGCGTTCTCGACAGCTTGAAGAGGTTTCATAGCTACTCCAACAATTCTGTCGAAGGTGCTAACTGTACCGTTAGCTGCAGCCTGGCCACTGGTCGTGGCGGCGTCGCTAATTTGTGCGATGAGTGTCTTGTGATACTCCTCGTTTTCTTTTTTCATTGATCCTATCGTTCTCAACAGCTCGCTTTGGTTCAGGAGCAAGGCGTCCCTGTCTTTCAGCAACTCGCTTTGATTGCGAGCTAGATTGTCGATTTCTTTTTGGTCGGCATTATGAGTCGTTGAAGACCCATAATAATATCCGCCTGCCAAAGCGAAAAGGAGCAACATGCCTATTATCAGATTTCTGTTAACCATCTTTTCCACCTCATCCTTATGTGAATAATTATACAATAAATTAATGAAATTGTCAAGGGTTTGAGATAAGGCGGAATACGTATTATGATTAAACATTAAGCATTAAGCATTGGGTATGTCTTTGAATTAGTTTCAGCTGCAATTTCCATATTTCGGCTGCGTCAAATTCATCACTCGTCGACAGACTTTTGTTCAAGTATGCCTCCTCGCTCTTTATTTGACTCGCTCAAAATCTGAAAATTTCGCTTTGAAACAAATTCAAAGACATACCCAGTATGAACAACCCATTCCGGCCGATTTCGATATCTCTGTCGCCCAATACGCAAGCCGATGATGTTAAATTGGCTTTTTCGTTGTTGTCCGACCAGAAAATCAACAAAGGCTCGTCGTTTATCGCCGAGCTTGAGAATGAATTCAAAAAATACCTGGGCGTGAAAAGCGCGTATTCGTTCAATAGCGGCCGTTCGTCGCTGATGGCGATATTGGATGCATTGGGTTTGCCGGAAGGCTCGCAGGTGCTTTTGCAGGCGTTTACATGCAACGCCGCGGTCAATCCGATCCGCTGGGCGGGACTGGTCCCGGTCTTTGTCGATTGCGACCAAAATTATAATTTGTCGGCCGAGGATTTGAAGAAAAAAATCACGGAAAAATCCTGCGCAGTGATGGTCCAACACACATTTGGTTTGCCGGCCGATATGGATGAAATAAAAAAGGTTTGCGAGGAGAACAACCTGACACTGATCGAAGATTGCGCCCATTCATTGGGCGCGGAATACAAAGGGCGGAAAGCAGGTACGTTTGGAAGAGCCGCGTTTTTTTCTTTTGGCCGGGATAAGATGATTTCGTGCGTTTACGGCGGGATGGCAGTAACCGACGATGAGGAGCTGGCAAAGAAAATCGCCGCTTTCCAGGAAAAAGCCGGCTATCCGGATAATGCCTGGGTTTTCCAGCAGTTGTTGCACCCGGTTTTGATAAATTGGCTGATTCTGCCGACTTATTCGATCATCGGCAGGTATAAGCTGGTGGCATTTCAGTGGTTCCATGTCCTATCAAAAGCGATTCATTGGAAAGAAAAACGGGGGCTGAAACCTGACTATTTCTCGAAGCGGTTGCCCAACGCTTTGGCGATTTTGGCGTTGAACCAGTTTAAGAAACTTGATCTGTTGAATAGCCACCGCCAAAGGATGGCGCGGCTTTATTTTAAAGAATTGGAAAACAGCGGCTTTGTTTTGCCGCCAAACCCAAGCGACCGGAAACAAGTATTCCTGCGGTTTGCGATCCGGCATGATGACGCGGCCAAGATAATAAAAAAAGCCTGGCAAAGGAATTTGTTGATCGGCGACTGGTACCGCACTCCGGTCGATCCGTTCGATACCAAACCCGAAACCGTGGGTTACATAAAAGGCAGTTGTCCCAACGCGGAAGAATTTTCCGGCAAAATGATTAATTTACCAACACACATAAATATTAGCAAAATTGAAGCGCAAAAAATAATTAATATTTTAAAAAAGAGGAAGTAAAATGAGATAAAAATTTTACTTCCTTTAATCTGAACTTGGCCCCTGGTTAAAAAAACATTCACCCAAAAAAATAAAAAGGGCGACAATACAAATCAAACAGATTACAAATTGCCACATGTTAATTAAGTATAATAAAAATTATCAATAGTCAATGATAACCAAAGAAATTACAAATAAGCAAGAATGGGAGGGGTTTTTGGAAAAATGCGGCCAAAAGAGTTTTTTGGATTCTTGGGCGTGGGGAGAGTTCCAGATGGGGCAGGGATTTGCGATCAAAAGGCTGGGAGCGGTGGATAACTCGGGCTTGCGGGCGGTTGTTTTAGCGGTTAAAATAAAAGCAAGAAGAGGCACCTATATCCTGATACAGCATGGTCCGAACATAATCGAAAACAACCCGCAGGAAATCAAAAAAATTCTCAATGAATTATTTTTTGAGTTGGCGAGTTGGGCAAAAAAAGAGGGCGCGAGTTTCATCCGCTGCGCGCCATTGATGGAGCGAAGCGAATTAAATGTAAAACTTTTTAGGGAGTTATTGGTTAATGGTTCCCGGTTTCTGGATAGCCCAATGCACGCCAGCGCTTATGAAGCCACTTGGAAGCTGGATATCATGCCGTCCGAGGATGATTTGATAAAAGCGATGCGCAAGACGACGCGCTATTTGATACGACAGGCACAGAAGAATCCGGACATTACGATAGAAAAAAGCGATGATCCGGCTAATTTGGAAATCTATTCCGGTTTGAACGAGGCGGTGGCCAAACGGCAGAAATTCGTTGCATTCAAAGAAAGTTATATCAAGCGCGAATTTGAGACTTTCGCGCGCGACGGGCAGGTATTATGGTTTATCGGACGTTATAAGGGAAAGCCAGCGGCGGCATCACTGATCGTGTTTTGGTCCGGCATCGGGTTTTACCACCAGGCGGCGTCGTTGGGAGAATATTCAAAATATTCCATCCCGTATCTGTTACAGTGGGAGGCGATCAAAGAAGCCAAGCGTCGGGGTTGCGGATTTTATGATTTTTGGGGCTTTAACGATCCGAAAGTAAATCCCAAACACCCCTGGGCGGGGCCAACGTTGTTCAAGATGGGGTTCGGCGGCCAGGCGTATGAGTTCGTGAAAACCCAGGATTTGCCGCTGTCGTGGAAATACTGGCCGGTTTACATATTCGAAAGCCTGAGAAAAATGAAACGAGGATTGTAACAATAAACTCTAAACACTGAATTCTAAATTCTAAACAAATTACAAATTATAAATCTTAAATTCTAAACAAAAATTCGATTAGTATTTGTTTAAAATTTGTAATTAAATATTTGGGATTTGTTTGGGATTTAGAGCTTGGGATTTAGGATTTTTAAAAGATGGTTCGCAGGACCTACAAAAAACCGCATCGCGCCAAAAAAAGGAAATCCATTTTCGCCAAAGCCGCGTTCTGGCGGTCCGCGTTTTTTGTGGTGGCGATCGGCGGATCGGTGTGGCTGGTTTGTTTTTCGCCGGCGCTTGAAGTGAAAGAGATCAATGTCGCGGGTACGCAAAAGATAAATGGCGACGATTGCGCCAAGTTCATTGAAGAAGAGGTTAATAAAAAAATCGCTTTCTTGGATTCGAAAAGCATTTTGTTGTTTAATCTTGACCAGACGAAAAAGGAAATATTGGCAAAGTTTCCCCAAATCCAGGATATCAAGATAAAAAGGGAATTCCCATCCAAAATTTACGCGTCGATCGAAGAACGCCGCGGTGTCGCGGTTTTGGCGGCGGGCAATGGGAAAAGATACCTGGTTGATACCGATGGCATTGTATTTGAGGAAACCGCCGAAAATCCGCCCGGCTTGCTCCAGATCGCGGCCGGCCGCGCGCAGGATTTGCAGGTTGGGAATACCGCGATCGAAAAGGAATTGTTGTCGAGTATCTTAAGAATGAAGGGCGATGTCCAATCGACGGCGGAAATCACGGTAACCGGCGCAGTGCTCGCGACCCCGGAGCGGGTTAATCTGCAAACGTCGGAGGGATGGTATGTTTATTTCAACCCGATCAAGGATACCGACAGCCAGTTATTAAAACTCGGCGCGGTCATGACCGATGAAACATTCAAGGCAAAAAGATCGAATCTTGAATATGTTGATATCAGGTTTACCCGGGTATATTTGAAAGAGAAATCGGCGGTACTGGGCTCCGGAATAAATCTTAGCGGCAGTGCATCAAGCACCGAGGAATAAAATTGCAATTGGGATTTGTTCATGAGTGTAAAAAAAGACCAGGCATTTTTCCTGGTCTTTTTTGTTCTTCGCTATTTGATGCGGTAGATGAATATCGAATAACCGATTTTGGCGATTGGCGGTTCGTAGGCATCGAGCCAATTATATTTATTGGTCGGCTGGTCATAGCCATTGATGGCTTTGGCGCGCTGGCCCATCATTTGGTTGGCTGATACCGCCAGATAACTGCCGGCGGGAATTTCCGAAGGATCCTTGTCGCTGTTCCAGGCGATATATTTATCGCCCAGATAATACGCCGGATCGCCGCCGCCAAAATAATCAAGATAAATTTTAGCCAATAGCGCAGGTTTGTGTAAATATTCTCCTGACCCAACCTGTTTACTCCGCGAAGCTATCCAATCATTTAACCGTTTCAAATCTTGACCCCAGTCGAGATTGGAATCGACCGCGATTTTATGGCCGTTATCCGGGCCGCCCGCAAGCTCGTTGTAGTAAGCGATGTAATGGGGGAACATCAAGAGCGATGATGCGGCAAACCAGGCAACCAAGATTCCGATGGTGATTTTAATGTTCTTTTTTACCTTTGGGTTGTTGATAGAGCTCACGAATTTTGAAAGGCCGAAAACAACAAGTATGTAAGTGAAGGCGAATGTCGGCAAAATGTGGCGGAGGCCGATATTCAGGCTGCCGATCAGGCTGGCGGCCCAGTAGATCACCAGGAATATGGCCATGGCGTACAGCGTGTAATTATCCAAAACCGATTTTTTCAGTCTTGATAGCGTGTTTTGCCAAAATTTGTATTTTACCATTAAATATCCCAGCCAGCCCAAAACGATCAAGGTAAGGATATGGAAAGCCAGCGGTATTTTGACCAGGTATAGCGTGGGGAAATAATCCAGGCGTCCTTTTGCCGAAACCGCGCCTTCAAAATAAGTGGTATTGCCAGTGCCGGTGCGGTTGGTGGCCATTTCCAGGCCCAGCAGGTATTGCGCCCAGGGCCGCAAGATCGGCGTTTGCGCCATTGAAATATTTATATTTTGCATCCATACCGGCAGGCTCGTAGTGGCCAAAACGGCCTTGGTATCCTGTAATTGTTTTTCGTAGGGATATTTGGCAATATGCCAGGCGTAAACCGGGCCGATGACAAAAACCAATCCGATCAGCGCCGCGGCGATTGAACGCCAGCAATATCTCCAGAGATTTTTCAGTTTGTCGTTTCCCAGCAAAGCCCAAATCACGGTGATGATGCCGAAAAACGGCACCAGAAGTATCAGCGAGAATTTAACCAGCATCGCGATTCCAAAGGCGATTCCCGCGATGATGGTATTTTTCCAATTGGGAGTTTTTATGAAATTGAGCCAGAAATAAGTCGCGAACAGCGCGCCAAAGCTGGCGCTTACATCGGTCGTTACCAAGCGGCCGTGCGCCAGGAAATTGGGACAAAACGCGAACAGCGCGAGCAAAACCAATGCCCAGCCATTGCCCATGAGCTTTTTGGCCCAGAAGAACAGGAACGCACCCATCAATATCAAAACCAAAATCGGCCCGATCCTCGAGAAAATTTTTATTGTGTCGGGATTATTGCCGCTATGGTATAGGAGCTGGTCGCCAAAATCAAACTGTGTCCACCACGGATGCGGGGCGGCATTTTCCCAGTACTCGATGGCCGGGAAATTCAAATGCAAGAACATCAGCGGCAACCCTGCCAAATCCTTGATAAGGGGCGGGTGTTCGGGGTTCAGGCGGTAGTCCTGGTTGTTCCAGTATGAATATCCGGCGCCGATGTGCGCGACCTCGTCGAAAGTCAGGGTGTCATCAATAATGCTGGCAAAAGCGAATCCAGCCATTATTGAGAGCATTGCGGCGGCCAAAATATCGGCAAAAATATTTTTCATGTTTACGGTTGGTTAATGAAATAAACCCAAAGTTTGCTTGGCGCTTCGGGTATCCAGGGTTTTAAATCGGCGTTTGGGTATTTATTTTCTAATTTTTGCAGGTCGGCGGCATTATTTTCCATAAAAAGCACGAATGCCGGACCTAATGGATTGATCGAATCAATATCGCTCGCCCATAAATATTTGATGCTTTTATTGTTCTTGTTTTCCAGCGCGATCAGCTTAACGGTTTGGACCGGCAGGTCGCCGCCGTACATAATCACATATTTTTCATAGGTGTCCGGGCTGGTTTTCAAAAAATTACCCATTGCCACCAAATCTTTTGAGAACGCGTTGGCGGTTTCCGGGTTTCGCGCCCATTGGCAAAAATAACGGCAGACCGGCATTATTCCCGAGAAAACCAAGAAAATTACTACAATTGAAGCAAGGACCGCCTTGTTCTTTATGGCGATCTTCAATTTTCCGTAGAGATAAACTCCGCCCAATGCCGCTAGGATGTAGGCCGCGGGAATTACGCCGATAACCCGCAAGGCATGTGGCATGCCTTCGTAAGTCAGCGCGCCGGGCAAAAGCATCACGAAAAACCAGATAAATAGAGTTATGTAAGGGAGGAATTCCTTCCAATTTTTTTGTTTAAAATTAAAAATCCCTCTCTTTAACATCAAGAAAAAGCCGACCAGGAATAAAATCCCGACGGGCCAGAAAAGCTGCGGGTCGCCCGAATAATTGTGGCGCATGTTCGGATCGCCATAGATATTGAACATTGCCAGATGGAGTCCCAGGCTTTCCAAAAACGCGAGTAACGGGTTGGGCTGGCTAAAAACCGAAATGCCGCCGACGCGGCCAAAGAAATCCTGCATATGGCCCATCAAGAAATAGAGGCCGATCGGCAGGGCGGTAAAGAATGTTGCCAAAAGCATCAGCAAGGAATGGCCGAAAAACTTTTTTTGCCCGTTTTCTTTCTTGCTCGCGAGCCACCAGAAAAACAACACCGTGAACAATATGACCGGTGCCAACCTGAATGATGTATAGGTGTAAAAACCGGTTCCAAAGACCAAGCCCGAAGCGACGAACGGCCACCAACTCTTTTTCCTCATTCCCAAGAATAGGAAATAAAAGCTGTAGACCAATACCATGGGCAGCATTATCGCCCGGAAATTTATGCGCGAGAAATTAATATGCCAGAATGATGTGGCCACAAAAAAAGCCGCCAAAAGCGCCAAAGTTTTTTCCTTGCCCGCCATAGCCTTGGCGAAGGCGGGTTTGAATAATTCCAAAGCCAGCAGATAGACACCTAAAACCGTTAAAATGCCGATTATTGCGGGCACCAGCCGGAAAGCGAACATGGAAACGCCCAATGCATCAAAAGAGAGCTTATCCAAGGCCATAATCAACCCCTCGCGGCCCTGGTTTTCCGGATAGAATATTTTTAGCGGTTCCTGGATCGCCTGGACACCGTTCAGCGCCTCATCCGGCCAAAGCCCCGGCGGCACTGCCGCGAGATTATAGGTACGGGTAAATATCGCAACTGCCATTATGCCTGCCAATAGCCAAAATTCTTTTGTTATTTTCATCGTTTTCATAATTATCTTCCCAATGGAGCCGCAAGGGGCATCCAATGCGGCCGAAGCGGCCGCATGCATTCGTTAAGTATATAATTTTTTGGTTGGTTTTAAAAATATCGGTTGGTTTTTTGTTTTAAACGGTTTTTTATAAAAAAAGCGAAGCCCTAAATAAAGTTGGGCTTCAAATTGATTCGGTATTTGAGACGTTTATGCTGGGATTAATTGCGACGGAAAGTCGCAGTAATCCTTGATATTGTATCTCGAGTGGTCCCTCTTGAACTCCTCGATTACATCCCTTTCCAGCAGTTCCGCGGCTTTTAACAGGGTTGCCCTGCTAATAAAGCCTGGCGTCAGCATGCGATAAGATGCGTCGATGTTATTGACCCATCCCATCAGGTTCTGATCCACGCCATAGCAACCCCATGTTGCTATCCCGTTGCGGACTTCAGCCTGGAAGGTTGCGTCTTTGGCAATCCGATTTCCGATTTCATCTAGTGAATCGGTTCCGGCGCCCCTCATCCTGGAAACTATGGAAAGTTCCAGAATTCCGTTATCGGGATTATCGTGAATTTGCACGATTGTTCCTCTGGGTGACTTAACTACCACCCAGCCGTAGTTGTCGCAATTTTCGTCAGTGTTAACTATTGTCCAGTTTACAAACTGGAACGTATTCACGGCGAACTCGTTGTCGAATTCGTCGGTCGGCAATGTCTCCTGCATGAAATCATGGCCCGATACTGGGGCGAAAAAAACGATGCAAAACAGGATAGGAGTCAAAACGTTTAAAATTCCTTTCATCATCAAATCCACCTCCATGGTGGCAACTTTAAATATTATATACCAAAATACATAAATTGTCAAGAGTTGGGAGTTTTATGCTTTCTTGCTTAATATTTGCTCTAAAACTGAAAGATTCTTATTCTAAAATAAAATTGCTTTGGAATTCAATTGGCTGGGGCTATAATGTAAAAAAGAGGAAATTATCTATGGCAAAAGAGAAAATCAACCAGGGGCAATTGGTGTTTGGGAAGGCAAAACCTTTGCCGGTGAGCTTCGCGGGCGCGCCAAAAAAAATAACCGTCAAAGCGATGGATACCGAGTTTGTTCCCGACGACCATCCCGCCAAGAAACCGGCGTGGAGCGGAGGTTTTGGTTATTTCAAAAAAAAGCCCTATGATCCGGCTTCAAAAACGCCTTTTGCATTGAGCCGTTCTAAAGTGGATATGTTTTTGAAATGTCCCAGATGTTTCTATTTGGAACAGCGCTTGGGCATCAAGATTCCTTCCGGCCCGGGATTTTCCTTGAATAACGCCGTGGATCATCTATTGAAAAAAGAATTTGATATTCGGCGGGCGCAAGGCATGTCCCATCCCCTTATGGAGGCTTATGGAATTGATGCCGTGCCGGCAATGCATGAGAACTTGGAAATCTGGCGGGAAAATTTCAAGGGAATCCGCGTACTTCACGAAGCCACGAATTTTGAGATGTTTGGCGCGATTGACGACCTATGGATAAACTCGAAAGGCGAATACCATATCGTGGATTACAAAGCGACCAGTACGACCCACGAAATATCTTTGGACGACCAATATAAGAAGTGGTACAAAATCCAGGCTGAATTTTACCAATGGCTTTTCCGGGCCCGCGATTTTAAAGTTAGCAATATTGCTTATTTTGTTTTTGCCAACGCGACCAAAGACCGCAAGGCATTCGATGCCAAGCTGGAATTTGAGGTTACCATCATCCCTCACAACGGCGACGACGGTTGGGTTGAGCCGGCGTTGATGAAAATGAAAGATTGTCTGGAATCAAACGATCCGCCGCCAGCAGGCGACGGCTGTGAATATTGCCAATATGTGAAAAAAGCAAGGTTAATCAATAATTAAATGGCAAAAGATAACAAAACATTAAGTTTGGCCGAGGAATTTATTTATATCTTTAATGAAATTGATTCGCATCTGCGGAAGATTTCCAAGATGGACCAGACCGCGTCCCATATGTTTGTGGTGGACCAGTTGGCGGAAAGGAACAAACTGGTGCGCAATCACAAGGAGGAGTTGAAGATGTACGCCCGGCTCCGCAACGCGATCGTGCATAATCCATTTGGTTCTGAGATCAATATCATTGCCGAGCCGCATCCGGATATTGTGGAGAAGTACCGGGCTTTGAAAGACCGGCTGATGCATCCGACGATGGCTTTGGCGGCGGCGATTCAGCCCAAAAGGATCTATTCAACGACAATGGATGCCAATGCCCGCGACGTGATGCGGGTCATGGCCAAGCGTAATTTCTCCTATGTGCCGGTGCTGGACAGACAGGAGCGTATTCTTGGTATTTTCAGCGAAAATACCGTATTCCTGTATCTAACCAGGAACGAGATTTGCGCGGTTGACGACAAAACTTCCATTAGCGAGTTCATCGAATATTTGCCGCTTGACCGGCACGTGAGCGAATGTTTTGAATTCGTGGCCAAGGGTGCGGCCTTGGATGATGTGCGCGACCTCTTCGAGCGGCGCCTGGATCTCCATGAGCGCTTGGCGGTAGTATTCATTACTGAAAGCGGTCGAGCCGACGAGCCGATCCTGGGAATGTTAACCGCCTGGGACATAGCGGGAAACAACAAATGAATAATGAATAAGGAATTATGAATTATGAATTATGAATTTAATTTCATCATTATTCATAATTCGCAATTCATAATTAAATTAATATGGTACTTGAATCAATTGTGCGGCGGCGGGCGGTCAGGGAATTTTCCGATGAGCCGGTTTTGGATGAATCAATCGAGGATATTATCAAGGCGGCGCAGTTCGCGCCGACCGCGACGGGGAAGAAAGAGGTCGAGTTTGTCGTGGTCAAGGATCAAGTGGTTAAAGACAAGCTTTTTGGCATTTTGCAGCAGGATTTTGTCGCGAAAGCTCCGGTTCTTATTGTGCCGGTTAGTTATTCAAAAGCGGCGGTGTTGCCCCAGACCGATCTGGCCATCGCGAGCGCTTTTATGATGATTCAGGCCGCGGAATTGGGATTGGGAACTGTCTGGAAGCACATTGATCCGGAACAAAGCAAAAGGGTTTGCCAAGTGCTGGGATTGCCGAGCGATTACACTCTTGTTAACCTGATCCCGGTCGGTTATCCATTAAACGAGCTGCCTGACCACGGCGACGCGGATTTCAGCCCAAGCAAGATCCACAAAAACATTTTTTAAAGCCGAAACATTAAAAAATGTTAAAAGGGTGTTAAAAGGGTTAGACCTTTTTAGAGATTCATGAGTATTAAGGTTGAGCCATTTGTTGTTGGTGATTTTGTGCATGCTTACAATCGAGGCAATCGAAAGGAGGCGATTTTTTTGTGCAAAACTGATTATTAGAGATTTCTCCGGGCTTTGCGGTTTTTCAATGAGGAACGTAGTATAACCGAGTTTGCGCAGTGTTTGGGTGCATTGATTATATCAAAAAAAGATGCTCTAAAAGGGTTAGACCCTTTTAGCGGACATAATACGTTTGAATGGCAGGAAGAGTGGGGCCAGCAGAATCCAATAGTAGAGATAGTTTCATACCATTTGGCGCCAAACCATTACCACTTGTTTTTAAAAGAAGTTATTCCCGGAGGGATTAGCAGGTTCATGAAAAAATTGGGTGCCGGTTACACCGTTTATAGAAATGCTAAAACCGGCGAGGTGGGTAGGGTTTTTCAAGGCCAATATCGCGGAAAAACAATTAATGATGAAAGATATTTGCAATACTTGGACGCTTACATCCAGGTTTTTAATGCTTTTGAATTATTTCCCGGGGGAATTCCGGCGGCGCTCAATGATTTCGACAAATCGTTCCAGTTTGCAATAGACTATCCTTTCTGCAGCTTGGGTGAAGCGTTCGGGCTGCGGAAATTGAACATAATAAACAGAAGTTGCTTCGAGGGCGTCTTTAGTGATTTGGATAAGTATAAGGAATTTTGTCGCGACGCATTGATAGTTCGCGGTGCGCGTAATTTTTTGGGTCGGTTAACGTTGGAATGATAAATTTAAAAACAAAAAATAAATAAAGAATAAGGAGAAAGACTTAAGTCTCTAGCTATAGGAATTAAAGGGTCTAACCTTTTTAAAAGACGCTCAAAAAGGGTCTAACCTTAAGGGACAAAGCCGACGGGGTATCTTGGCAGATAAATAACAAAAAACACCGGTTGAAGGCGCTTTTTGCTGATATGCAAATTAAACAAATAGCTGGATGATGATCCCCGCGATAATGCTTATTAAGAAAAGCAGTCCGATGATCATCGCCGCGTTCTTTTTGCTTTTTTCTTCTTTTAGCAATACGAGGATTCCCAAACCTCCGCTGGCGCACAATCCCGCGATTGCGGCACCATACGCGATCAAATTATCAAGGTAGAGCTGGGTAATCACGACCGATGCGGCGCAGTTCGGGATAAGGCCGATCAATGCCGCAAGGAATGTGCTCCAGAAGATGTTCGCGGTAAAAAATTCCATTATTGCTTTATCTCCCAGCTGATCGACGAAAAAATTGATTGCCAGGGATGCGCCGAAAATAAAAATAAATATTTTTAAAGTATGTATTAAGGGATGGAAAAAAATTTCTTTTGGGTTGAATTTCTTTGATGCTGCGCTGGCGCTATGGCCGCAACAGGCGCGTTCTTCGAGAATGGTTTCGTGGTGATGGTTTTTATCGTCGGTGCCTTGCGAATAATCGGCCGCATGAGCCAGGATTTTTTTATTGCCTTGCTTGAAAGCAAAATCAATAACGTATCCGGCGATCAATGCAATTATGATTTTCGTCAGGATCAATGGCAGGACGATGCCGATTTTTTCCGGTTGCGACAGTATGATTGGCAGAGCTTCGTCGGATGTCGACAAATATACCGCCAGCAACGTTCCAACGGTTACTAACTTCTGGGTATATAGAGCGGTGGCGATCACTGAAAACCCGCATTGGGGAAAGATTCCGGCCAACGCGCCGGCAAGCGGGCCGTAAATGCCGGCTTTTTTGATTTTTGCAAGGATCGCGCCACTGTATTTATATTCAATAATCTCGATGCCGATGTATATCACTAAAAGCAGCGGCACCATTTTTACCGTATCGATAAATGCGTCTTGAAGTATTTCGTTAAACATATTTTCAAAAAATTATTTTTGGCACTGCGCACATATCCCGAACAGTTCTATTGAATGGCCCAAAACCATGAATCCGTTCGCTTCCAAAACCAAGTTCTTTGCGCATGTCCTGTTTTTTAATTCTAAAACCCCAATTTTTTTGCATTTCAAGCAAAAAATGTGGTGGTGATGGCGTTGTTGGAACGATGCTTCGTAGCGTAAAATCCCGTCCGCCAAGAATATTTTTTTGATTATGTCTGTTTTTTCCAAAAAACCGATTTCGCGGTAAATTGTGGCGCGGTTGATGCTGTGCCCGGATTTTTTTAAAAAAGCGGCGATTTCGGATACTTGCCGCGGCTCCGGTTTTGAACAGAAAAAATCGACCATGAGTTTTCTTGGCTTAGTAATCCTTCCTCCTTTGTTTTTTATGACGGCAATGATTTTTTCCGCGGCTTTCATTAAGATATTATCGCAACAAAGTCGCATTAAGTCAAATATGCGGATGCGGCCACCCTTTGGCTTTGTTGATAATTAAAACATTCAACCTCTGTTTGATTGATTTAACGTGTAAAATCGCTATGATTCATAATATGAACGCAGGAAAAAAAATATTTGGTGTGGCTGTCTTTTTCGCGGTCATCGGCGTTGCTATCGCAGTTGTTTTCGAGATGGAAACGTCGGCGCGGGCGCAAAGGGAAACGGTAACGATACTTCGCGGGGAGAATGCTCTGCAGATTGCCAGCGACCTGAAATCGGAAGGGATTATCAAAAGCAAGCTGGTTTTTTTGTTTGAAACGATCCGAACCGGCAATTTGCGCAAATTGAAATCCGGCGAGTACGATCTTAAAGGCCTCGGCTATGGGCAAATATTGGATAAGCTGGTATATGCAAAAACAGTGGCCAAAACAATCACGGTGGTACCTGGATGGGACATAAAAGATATCGCCGGGAGGCTAGTTTCGTCTGGCATAATAGGCCAAGGCGATTTTATGGAAGTGGCGCAGGGGTCGCAGCTTAAAAAAGATTTCGGTTTCCTTGCGGATCTGCCCGAGAAAGCCAGTCTTGAGGGTTATTTATATCCCGACACCTATCAAATTCCGGAAAAGCCGTCCGCGGACGATTTGGCGCGCCTGATGCTTGATAACTTTGATAAAAAACTAAGCCCGGAATTGCGGGACGAAATAACAAAACAAAACAAAAGAGTTTTTGATATCATGACAATGGCCGCCATGATCGAGCGCGAAGTCATTACCGAAGAGGATAAAAAAACGGTTTCCGGGATTTTATGGAAACGCCTTGATGCCGGAATGCCGCTGCAGGTGGACAGCACTCTGCTTTACTTTAAGGCAACCAGCTCTCAAACCATCGACAAAGATGTCGATTCTACATATAACACCTATAAATATTCCGGCCTGCCGGCCGGGCCGATTTGCAATCCCGGCATCGAAAGCATCGAGGCCGCGATCTATCCGCAGGAGTCGCCTTATTGGTATTATTTGAGCGCCAAAGACGGCACCACGATATTTTCCAAAAATTACGGCGATCATCTGATAAATAAAGCCAAGTATTTGGATTAAACCGTTTCTTGCAGGGGCAGAACCCCGAGGTATTCCTACCGCTTCGCTATCGCTTTGCGGATAGGAAAAGTTTGTTTAACCTCCGCTTTGCTCCGGGCAGACATTCATCCCCGAGGCAAAGTCTCGGGGTATTCTGCCAGTCGAATAACCCGTCGCAAATTTTACTTTCCGCATGGGGTTGTCATGATTTAGCTTGCGTATTTTTTTTAACGTATGATTCGAATGGAAATTTTATTATAATAAAATAATAACTATAAACCACATTATGGAACAAAATATTGGACAACCGAATCCTCCGGAGGCAAGCTTTTCAGCTGAAAACCGGCAAGCCCGGCGTATGCCAAAATTTATAATAAGGGGGTTGTTTGTGCTTTTAGCCGTCGCGCTCGTATTTGCCGGGGGCTATTTTTTTATGACAAAAAAAGCGGCCGGGCCGGTTACAACCGAATTCAGCCGCGCGTGGCGCTTGGTGCCGGAGAAGGTTTCCAAGTCGGCCGCGATCAGGATTTCATTGCCCAAAGGAATGACGCGCGATGATTTGATCGCATCGGCGCAGTTCGATCCAAAGATCGAAGGTAATTGGGTTGACGGAAGCAAGAGCGGTTTTAATTTTGTGGGCGTTGCTTATGGACAATCCGCGCAGAATAATACCGATTACATGCTGTTCAAACCCGACAAGCCGCTTATCGAAAATACGCACTACGCGGTTATCGTTGATTTGGGCGCCGGCAAAAGGATGAGCGGCGATTTTCTGGTAACCGAGGATCCCAAGATCGATGCCATTTTTCCGCAAAGCGACATGGAAGCACCGGAAGATTCAAAGGTTACGATTGTTTTTAACCGGCCGATGGTGGCGTTGACGACGCTGGATGATATGGAGCCGAAAGATTTGCCCGTTTCATTGACCCCGGCAACCGAAGGGAAATGGAAATGGATATCGACCAACACGCTGCAGTTCATTCCTTTATCCGGTTTGAAAGTGTCCACGAATTATTCGGTCAAAATCTCTTCGGGACTCGCGTCAATCGACGGTTTGAGCGTTGGCGGGGCCGACGCAACTTTTAAGACGCGGAATTTGCGCTATTTGGACCAGGAAAATATCGTTAAAGACAAGGTGGTTTATAACAAACCGCTGTCGATCTATTTTAACCAGCCGGTCGATCTGCAAAAAACCATTTCCGGAATCAAGCTAAGCGACGCGACCGGCAACAAGGATGTTGAATTTGTTGCCGAGTATAAAAAAATAGATAAGAAAAACACAGCCGGGTCGCCTTCAAAAAGGGTGTCGTCCGAAGCGGGAGATATTGTCGCGCGGGTAAAATCTCTGTTTTCAAATTTAACCGCGGGGATATTGGATTCGATCATGCCGGATAAGAATAAGGGTGAATCTGGTGATGTCGACAAATCCGTGATCGAGATTTACGCCAAGAAGGATAAGTTCGGGCGTTCCAAGTTTTGGAACGCGGATAACAAATACAAAATAACCATCAATAAGGCGTTTCCGGTCGAGGGCGATATCAATATTGATACTCCGCGCCAAATCGAATTTTCCACGACCGGCCTTGTTGCAAGCTGGAAACAAAGCGATGGCCGCGACAGTTACGCGAGCCCGGAGATGTTTGATCCGCAGGGGCGGTTGGCGGTCGCGTTCTATGAGCCGGTAAGCTTGAATTCGAGCTCATTCAACGCATCCGTGCCGGTAATAAAAAAGGAATACGGCCAGAAATGCGATAATGCCAATTTTACGATAAATGACCCGAATTGCGTTAAGGTGGATGATAAGAGCGTCGTGATGCTGTCGTTCGACCAAGGCAAAATTTCGGCGGGACAGACGATTTTGGTGAGCCTGGATAAAATCGTGAATGAAGCGGGGCAGACCATAAATGGCGAAGTCATAAAGCACGATATTTCCGTGTACCAGTCTTTGAAATTTTACAAGGGTATTCCGCTCAGCACCGATGACCTGATCCAGATCGTCATTTGCTCCAATACTTCATTGGCCGTTCCCGATCCGGCGGATTACCGCAAAAGGGTCAGTGCCGACAAGGATTTTGAAATATTTTCCTGGGGAAATTCCCGGTTTAGGACCCAATCAAAAAGGGTTGAAGCCACTCCCTGTCCTTCGGGATCTTTTGAAACTATCCTTGGCGTGGGTTTGATGCCGCAGACGAATTATTCTTTTTCAATCAATGTTATCGATGTCTTCGGGCAAGCCGGTTCGGAGGTTTTTAATATTGCCACCGGGGTGATGCATAATGCCAATGTCAATATTTTCCCGATGCAGCAGGAAACCAGCGTTACGGTTCCCGGAAAGACCACTTTGACGTATGGAACGAAAAACATTTTGTATGCGGACGTTACCATTTGCCAGTTGCCGGCATATGAATTTTACCTCCAACAGCAACGGCTCGATAATTGGAAAGAAAGGCAGAATGATCCGTATCCGCGGAATTGCTTGAAAACCATTGAAAAACGGATCGAACTTCCCGAAAGATATTGGATCAATAATTATTTCGATCTGGACATCACGCAAGGGTTTGGTTCTCCGGTCGGGAATTACATTGTTGTTGTCGGCCATCCATCATACACGTCCTCGGACGGGGCGAGACGCTACCTTTACAGCTTCGCGACCGTGACCAACATTGCCGCGGCGCAAAAATCGATCAGTTTGTCGACGTATTTTGGCGACGGCAATTCTCCGCTTACCGATAGCCAGTTAGACGGGATTAGGAATTTATACTGGGTCAACGATATAGAAACATTGGCGCCGGTATCCGGAGCCAGCATCAAGGTGTATTCGAAAAGCGGGATTGTCGCGCAAGCGGAAACCGACAGCCAAGGCGTGGCATTTACAAAGCCGGTGGCGGGTGCGAACGTAGCGGTGGTGGAATACGGCGGCGATTCGACAATTATTACCGGCTACGAAACCCAGCTTAATTACGCGTCATCGGCTTATAACGTGAAACGGGCCTACATCTACAGCGACCGTCCCATCTATCGTCCTGGCGATAAGGTAAACTTCAAAGGAATCCTGCGCCTGGGATATGATGGCAATTACCAGCCTTGGAACACGTCCGAGGTCGAGCTTGAGATCAGAGATCCGCGTTATAATGTCGCGGCTTCGCCCAAGGTGGTGCTGGACCAGTTTGGCGCGTTCACGGGCGAATACGATTTGGATGGCGCGGCGGCTCTTGGCGATTACCGGATATGCGTGAAAGGCAGTTATGAATGTGGCAGTTTCAGCGTGAAGGAATATGTCGCGGCGGCATTCAAAGTGTCCGGTTCGACCGAAAAAGAAGAATACGTTTCCAAAGATAATATCAAGGTCAACGTTAATGCTGCGTATTATTTTGGCGTGCCGGTGGCGAACGCCAAGGTTGAGTACGCGGTTTCAAGCCAGAATTATTACTTCGACAAATACCGCGAGGGCGGCTACAACTTTGGTTTCTATGAAGAATGCCCGTCGGGATACTGCTATGGCGATAAGTTCATCGGCCGCGGTTCGATCGATCTTGATAGCGAGGGTAATGGTTTGATCAGTCAGGACCTTGATCTGCAAAAGATCGCCAATTCCGACGGTTATGCCAACAGCAAGATTGTAGTCTTTGACATCACGGCGACAAACTCCATGGGACAAAGTATTTCCACCCAGAAATCGGTCATCGTGCATGCCGGAGATATTTATTTGGGCGCGAAGACTGATCCTTCGTTCACACCCAAGAACAAACCGGTCAATATCGCGGCCATCGCGGTTGATACCGCGGGCAAACCGTCAACCGCGGGGGATGTGGCCGCCGCGGTCTATAAGGTGGACTGGATACATGCCAAACGTTTGGAAGCGGGCGGTAATTACAATTACGACTGGACCAAGAAAAAAGACCTTGTTAAAAAGATCAACCTGGACGCCAAATCCGGGGGCATTTATGCGGGGCAAATATCTTTGTCTGATGTTGGCGAATACGAAATAGATGTTACCGGCAAGGACAAGCGCGGCAATACGGTCTTATCCCGCGAATATGTTTATGTTTACGGGTCGGGTATTGCCAACATTCGGATAAACAACGATACCGGCCTGACCATCAAGACCGAAAACGATACGATTGACGCCGGCCAAAAAGGTTCTCTGATAATCGAATCTCCGTACGAGCGGTCGAAAGCTTTGATCGCGATCGAACGCGGTAAAATATTCAAATACGAGATTATTGACATCACCGGCAGCCTTTATAACTATACATTCGACGCGGTGGACGATTACGCGCCCAATGTCTACGTGTCGGTATTGCTCCAGTCGCCGGATCCGGCGGTAAAATTCGGAACGCAGGAATTCAAAATAAACAGCGCGAGCCATAAGATCAATATCGATATTTCCAGCGATAAAAAGACGTATAGGCCGGGCGATAATGTGGTTTTGGATTTGAAAGCGCGCGACGGCGCAGGAAAGCCGGTCGAAGTCGGGCTTTCCGCGGCCGTGGCCGATGTCAGCGTTTTGGCGCTTGCCGGCAATCCCAAAAAAGACCCTATGGCGTATTTCTACAATGGTTTTCCGCTCACCGTCAGCACATCCTCGAGCATTAAAAGTGCGCTGTTGAAGATCGAGAAGGAATCGAATTCCAAGGGTGGCAGCGGCGGCGGCAACAACGGGGAAGAAAAAGCGAGGGGGGAGTTTCGCGACACTGCTTTTTGGAAGGGAAGCGCAGTAACCGGTTCCGATGGGAATGCGAGGATTGAATTTAAATTGCCCGACAACCTCACCACTTGGCAGGCCGAAGTGCTGGCAGTGAGCAAGGATACCAAGCTGGGCGTTGGTTATGCGGAGTTCATGAGCCGCAACGATTTGATGGTTGTGCCTCTGAAGCCGAGATTCATTGTGCCGGGCGACGAATTCTATATCGGAGCCCAGGTTTTCAACCAGTCGGGAACCGGCCAGAAAGTCAAGGCGGGATTTGAAAGCGATTCCTTGCAATTCACCGGCGAAGACAAGGAGTTTGATGTATCTTTGAAATCCGGCGAAAGCAAAACGGTTTATTTCAAAGTGAAAGCGCCGCTTGATCAAACAACAGGGATTCACGCTTTCACGGTCAGGGCGAACGGCAATGGAATCAGTGACGCGGTGAGGCAAACTATCGCGATTCAGCCCAACCTGACTTACGAAGCGGTGGCCACGGCGAATTATACCACTCAAAACAGTATGAGTGAGGCGGTTTATCTTCCCGATAACGTTTCCAAAGAACAGGGCGGTTTGACCGTGAAAAGTTCCGCGACTTTGGCGGTTTTCCTGTCGGACGCGCTCAATTACCTGATCGGCTATCCTTACGGCTGCACCGAGCAGGTATCCAGCCGCCTGAAATCGATTGCCATCGTTAAGGCAGGGTTGAATATTCCGAATGTCGGCGACAAAATGCAGCTGAAAAAAGTTTGGGCCAACGGACAAGAATATACGGCCGATGAACTGATCGACATCGGTCTGGCAAAGATATATAAAAACCAGGCTTCAAACGGAGGTTTTGGCATGTGGAACAGCGCCAAGCCGGATTTTTACGCGACGCTGGAAGCGGCCGATATGCTGATTGCAATGAAGGCCGCGGGCGTAACGATCAACGAATTCGCGTTAAACAACGCCTCGGGTTATTTGTCCGCCAAATTCCGCGAACTGAATATTTCCGGCAGGTTGTCGGCCAATGAGATCATTGCCGCCGCTAACGTAATTTTGAATTTGCCGCCGGGCAAAGATAATGCCGCGGCAAGAACCGCGGTGGAAAATATCGCCAAAGATAACAGCCTGTTAAAAGACAGGTTGAGCAATAAATCGTTGGCGATGCTGGCGCGGATGCTTGCAAAAAACGGATTTGACAAGAACTTGCGCAAAAATGTGGAAACGCTTTTGGATAACCGCATTACCATTGACAGCCGCGGCGCGTTCCTCCAGGCAAACAATGCCAACCGTTTCTGGGATTATTACGAAAATACGATTAGCAATACCGCGCTTTACCTTGATTCGCTTGCCGCGGGCGGTCGCGACATGGTTTATACTGACAAGGTGGTGCGCTGGCTGCTGAATTCGCGCGATAAGGACGGTGCTTGGGGTTCGACCCAGAACACATTGGCGGCAGTGGCCGCGTTCACCGATTATCTGGCTTGGAAAAAGGAAACACAGGCAGACTTTACGTTATCGGTTTCGTTGAACGATAAACAAATTTCGTCCAAGGAATTCAATCAGGAAACCATTCTGGACCAATCCGCGGTTGAGGTGAAAGCCGCGGAATTCAAGACCGGGGAAAACAACATCATCAGTTTCTCCAAAACGGAAAATACCGGCAAACAGAACGCTTTTTACTACGATATGGGATTGAAGTATTATCTTTCGGGCATTACCGGGCCGCGCGATGAAGGGTTTACGGTTTCGCGCGCGTTTTATTCTCTGGCCGATGAAAAAGGGGAGACGCCATTGGCGAATGTCAAAGCGGGGGATGTCATCCGCGAACATCTGGAGGTTACGGTTCCGCGCGACCGGAGGTTTGTGGCCATCGAGGATTTCATTCCCGCGGGCGTGGAGATTGTCGATATGGATCTGGCCACCGAGCAAAAATCCCTGCGGTTTACGGAAAAGGAAGTTAAATACCGCCTTTTAAGGCCGGATTACACTGAATTGCGCGATGACCGCGCGGTCATTTACGCGGATTACCTCCGCGCCGGTACGTATGAGTTTGATTATTACGTCCGCGCGCTGGCCAAAGGCAATTATCTCCAGTTGCCCTGCGTGGCCTCGGAATTTTACGCCCCGGAAAACTTCGGCCGCACCGCCGGCAGTTACTTTGAGATTAAGTGAGCGGATAGCAGAAGCGAACCAAAAAACCAAAGAAAGTTTTGGTTTTTTTGGTTTACCCGGCGGTTGGCAGTGCGGGCGGGACAATCCTGTTTGTCTTGATTTAATTTCGAGGCAGATCCCCGGACTTGCCCTTGGAACCGATGGATGAGGATTCTTTTAATGAGAATATCGATTCCGTTACCGCCGAAAAATTATTTTTGTCGGAAGGCAACCGCCGCCTCCTGTTTTATATGCGTCGCATATGCGCCGCGATTTGACAATGATTAATTTGCATGTTAATAATAATTTGAATTTACAAAAAGTCACTTGGCAAGGATTCGTGTGCCAAGGGTTGACAACCAAGAGGTGAAGAAAGTGAAACTATTTGTATTGTTGGTTGCGCTGATGTGCGCAACCGTGGGAATGATGGGAACAGCACTCGCCAAAGATGTAAACATTGTCCAAGTAAACAAGGCTAATGTTTGCGAAGGCGACAACATCTACATTACACAGATTAACACGGTTAATATGTGTAAGGGCGGCGATTGCGGGAACGGGAACGGGAACGGGAACGGAGGATATATTGCTGCAGATGGCGGCGATTACGTAGCTTTCCGATTAGGAGATGACCATGACGGATGGCTCGTTCACAATACCCTGCTTGACGGACCAAAACCGCAAATCGGTCTGGCGGCGCTGATCGGAGAAAGCAACCAAATGGTGGTTGCGATCTATAATATCGGCGGTGCCGCATACCCGATTGGCGGTTCAGCGGTAACGGTGAACGGAATCGGTTCTTTCACAGTACCGGAAGGGATCGTGTTGCCTGCCATGGAGAACAAAAAACCCGGTCTTTGGGCAAAAGTGATTAGCAATATCACCGCTAATTACGAACTTGTTCGAGGCGAAGAAATCGCCGGTCGGCAAGTTATTGACCACGAATATTACGGCGGGAGAAATCTTATAAGAACAATTCTTGGAGATTGGATTCCCGCCGGCGACGTAAAAATCGCCGATATTCTGGCTAATCAACGATACACATAGGCTGTTTTCGAAAAAGAGCATTTTCTTTTTTTGGAGACAGCTGTTATTATTTTACGGGCATAGCCTGTTTTTTTATTATAAAATACATTTTTTATTTTGGGGACTTGACATTGTTTGACGATATGATATGAGATCAAATGTAATCGCTTCCGTGTGGGAGTGGTAAAGAATAAAAAGAGTACCTTCCAAACAGAATATAAAAAAACAGAATCTTTCTGAATGGAAGGATCGTTTCGAAACGGAGATTGATTGTATGAAGAAAGGATTTTGGGCAGTGCTGATCGCCCTAATGGCGATGGCGGGAATGGCAGCAGCAGACGACACGGATATGAAGCTTTTGCAGGATAACTTCGTTGGCGGCTCGATCTCGTCGGGCAACGTCGACGCGGATAACTATGCAGGCATAGAAGACTTCGGGGATTCCAAGTTCCCGACATACGATGCCGACGGATCTGGATCGGGAACCATAATGTATTCCGGTATCCAGCAGATGGACAGGTACAATGTCGACGGAGCCATACTTCTGTATGACGGCGACAACAGCTTGGGAATGAGACTGGCCAATGCTGATGGATCGGTAACTCAGGCAACAGTTGGATCCTTTGACGGAGCCGGGCCGCTATCCTATCTGAACGACAAAGGAACAAACACAATGAACGTGGATAGCCGCGACTATCCGGCCAGTGGATCTACCGATGTTGCAATGACCGAGACGCAGGAGAATACAAGGCAGATCTCTGGTGGCACCGCGTTAGTCGACTTGGACAACACCGGCAACTTTGTCGCCCGTGACGGTGACAATAGCTGGATGGAGTCTAATAGCATAGGAACGCCTGCCGATAAGGGAATCTGGTATTTGGGTTCGACCCAGAACAACTATGCCAATTCGGCGATTCTTTCCGTGGACACGACCAACCATGAGCAAGTCAATACCCAGAACCTGATTGCCAACGGTCAGAACCCGGCAAACATCGTAGCGTCAGCCTTCACGCAAGGATCCGTTGTATATGGCTTTTTGGATGCCGGTAAATGGGATTCCAGTACGTTGAATGGGCTGAACCAAGCCGGAGCTTCCGCGATTGGAGAGCAGAGCAATTGGGAACTTTTGACCGATTACGACGGTCACCAGGGTACGGATACCCAGGCTTCTGATTTCTCTGTCCAACAGATGAATGGTGGACAGGGCAACCCGCTCGGCTACCTAGGCATAGGACAGGCCAACACATTCAACAATGATGTGCAGTCGTACCCGGGTTCCAGCTGGTTCTCCTAAAGGCACAGCGATAAATTAAGGGAGTCCTTTTTATGGACTCGCACCACTCTTTTTTGTAGGAGATCCGGTGCAATTTTTTTATATAGACGCAAATTTTCTTTTAATTGCCAAAACAGTCCCGCCGCGGCGGGACTGTTTTTCGTTTTAATAAAAAAGTGAAGGCAATGCGCGCGATGATGTTGCGCCATTGCCAAAGTCTTGCTGAACAAACTTACCAGTGGGTTACTATCGACGGTCGGGCGAAATAGTTTGCCCGCTGAAGCGCATCGATGCTCCGCATACTTGGGTCGTATGCGGCGTTGGAGCCGTACATAAAGTATGCCGGCTCTCCTCCGATCGTGCCGTCATTTTTCTCGGGATAATCTTGACCAATGTAATTCTTTATCATTTCATTGGTCTTATTGCTCCCATAGGAAACGACGGCAGGGGAACTGCTAGCTCCCATATCACCGACATACCGATGCTCTCTGGCCGCTTTTTCGCGGGTTAGTCTTAATGCCTCGTTCGGCTCCTCTTTAGGAGCGATGCTTCCCAATGGAACAACCTTTACTCCGGTCATTCCGTATTCCGGAGCCGGATCGGGTTGCGATGCAATGCTTCCGAGGGCAACCACGGGCGGCTTGTTCAGGGCTTGCTGTCCTTGTGCGAGGCCGCCTAGGGCCAAAACGCACATAGCTATTGCCATATAGGCAAAGATTCTTCTTCGCATAAAAAGCTCTCCTGCTTTCCTTTTGTTTAATTATTAACACGAATCATCAGATATGTCAAGTTCGGCGAAATGAAGGCAAAAAATGAATAAATCGATATAATGTCTGATTGATTTTTTAAAGCAAAATGATAATGTGTTTGCGGAGGGATCAAATGAGTCCCGGACCATCGGATATAAAGAATAACTGGGAAGAAATCGTCAGGCCCTTGGCAGTGGCATTGCATCGGCAGATGGAACGCGGAGAAGGCTGGTTTGTTTGCTGTCTGGAGCTAATGGAGGCGTGGGCGGATAGCGAATTGAACAAGGCGATTCCGCAATCGCCGGAATTGGCAATCGAGGTTTGCTTGGGCCCGCTCGAAAACGATGGCTTTTACGATAGCCTTGTGCGCGGCGTTCATCCGGATCAGGCAAAGCAAATTGCCCAACTGAAACAGCACCTTAGAATCATGAAGGAAAATTGCCAATCGCCGGATTGCAAATGGCAAAGACCGCATAGCCGCGGCCGCCAGAGGGGCCCCAAAAAATAATGGATATAGGCTTCTTTTTTTACTTAAAAAATTCATTTGGTTATGTTTTTTAAAGTAAAAAAGCAAGATGGCGGGAGTCTTGCGATGCAAGCGGCTGGATGGAGCCAAGGGTTAAATTTAGTCGTTTTAAGCCGCTACCGTATGCGGTGAACGGCCATTTCGGTAACGGGTTCCGATGATATCGTGCGGCTTGAGCTCAAAAGCGGTTTTGTTGACGAGATCGACATCCTGGCTGTAACGCACTGCAACGCGTGCGCAATTGGCATATGTAATGTTTTTTAAGGTTCATCTTTTGATTGTGAACTCGATTAAAATGTTTTCTTTTTTGCCGCCGTCGCTTGCGGTAATTTCATAATTGCCGGCTTCGGGCGGAGAAAAAATCAATTCTGCGGCATTCCCGTATTCGCGGCCGTTAATTATCCACGATACCGGTTTTTTTGCAGTCAAAACAATGCGGGTATTGTTTTCGAATTGGTAAATGTCGTTGTTGTGCGGTTTTAGTATCAGTGCGGTGTCGGTGGTCTCGAGAATGTTTTTTGCCGATTCGTAATCGTCTTTTTCCAGGCCGTATTCTATGTTGTTTCCGTTTTTGTATTCAACAATATCGGAAAAATCAAAAGGTGTTTTTTTGTTGTAGTCCGAGGCCAGCATCATTTGCATGATATCGCCCCAGATGCGGCCCGCGCCGATCTGGCCGGAAACCCCTTCCATGGCACTGGCATCGGCGTTTCCCACCCAGACCGCTACCAGGAAGTCGGGAGTATAACCGATCACCCAGCTGTCGGTGTAGTCGTGCGAAGTGCCGGTTTTTAAGGCGTAATTGGCTGCCGGGAGATTAAGGCGGCTGGCCGAGGTGAATTGGTCCTGGGCGATGGCGCGATCGGCCAGTATTTTATTTACCAATTCGATGTAAATTTTTTTTGCCGGTGTTGCGTCCATTGGTTGTGAAAACAGGTTGTTGCATCGGCTGTTTTCAAACAAAGTAAGATTTTTTAATCGGCCCTCGTTGGGGAATATCGTAAATGCCTGTGCCAGGTTGACGATATCGGTTTCCATCGCTCCCATGGCGATTCCCATCTGGTAGCTTGAATAATCCTGCTGGGTTTCCATTCCCATGTCCTCTTCGATGAATTTGCCGAAATCGTCGACGCCAACGAATTCCAGCGTTTTGGCGGCGGCAACGTTAATGCTGTTGGCCAGCGCGTAATGCGCGGTCATGAGGCCGTGGTAAGCCCGGTCGTAATTTTCCGGGTAGATCGAAAATCCTTCGCCGGCCGGGTATTTGTATTCGCGGTCGTTGATGAGGGTATAAGGCCTCATTCCTTTTTCGAAAGCTTTCAGGTATATAAACGGTTTTATCGTGGAGCCGATCTGGCGCGGTTCGTTGAGCATGTTGATCTTGTACCCCTCGATGTCCAAGGTTGGGTCAGGGGAACCGCTTAAAGCCAAAATTTTGTTATCCGGCAGGGAGACGATCAAAGCGGCGGCGTTTTTCGCTTTTTTTGTCGAAAGCTGGGTTAAGTTATCCGCGATCAAGATCCGCAATTTTTCATTCAGGTTGCTGTCCAAAGTGGTTTGCTGGTTTCCGGGACACTGATCCGAAGCTAGGTGTTTTTCAAGCTCGAAAAGGGCAGTGTTATCCGCAAAAAAGGAGGCTAAATTCTTTTTGGCGATTTCGGGTCGCGTAAATTCATCTTCGATATCGACTGCCATGTTTTTTGCAAGCAGCTTTGCCTGTTCGATGTTGGCGGTTTGCAATGGGTTTCCCTCTGTGGGGCTGCTGATTGAAGCTAAAAGCTGGAATATCTGCGCCTTGGTCAATTTATCGGCATCGGCAGCAAAATATGCCCGGCTGGCCGTTTGCGCGCCTTGGAGGCGGTTGCCAAAGTAAATCGAGTCGGCATATCTTTTCAAAATCTGATCTTTGCCCGCAGTTATTTCCAGAGCGGCCGTTTTCCACAGTTCGGATATCTTGTTTCCGAAAGTGCGCCGGTTCTCCTGTCCCGCCAGTATTTTTGCCAACTGCTGGGTGATCGTACTTGAGCCGCGGCGCTGGCCGATACCCGCCATTCGGCCGAGATTTTTGATAATACTAACCGGATTGATGCCCAGGTGCCAATAAAAAAATTTGTCCTCCTTGGCGATAAGGAATTTATTGAATTCGCCGGGAATATCTTTGGAATAAATGCCGTAATAGCCAAGATAATTCGGCCGGTAAAACATCGGCTTCAAATCGCGGCCTGATACCGCCGCGGATTCTCTTTTTGCGTATTCGGCCTGCAATTTAACGGCGGCCCGCTGCAGGCCCAATGCCAAAAACCCCGCGATGAGCGCGACGGTAACGGATAAGAAAAATATAAGCTTCTTTATTTTGACCATTATTTAATGATAACCGTATTTCCAAATAGTTGAAATTTTGACAATATTACGGATGTATAATATAATAAATATGTTAATTGAAACCTACCCGCACCCCTCAATCCGACCGCAAAATCAAATTAATACTTTCTCTTGTAATAATACCACATCCTCGTGGCATTTTTGTTTTTTGAGCTCTTGCATGAACGCCTCGGCGGGCGTTTTGT